>Ga0307990_1000028_pt1 | contig 128186 bp, 94 predicted proteins | sample EllFjometagen129_FD_203168 | JGI IMG/M metagenome (GOLD analysis project Ga0307990, IMG submission 203168) | Marine microbial communities from Ellis Fjord, Antarctic Ocean - #129 | ecosystem: Environmental > Aquatic > Marine > Unclassified | place: Southern Ocean | collected 2014-10-08 | reverse complement strand
CCAAGTCCGGCTCCCTGTAGTGCTTGTTTATCGGAAATATCAGCTTGAATAAATCGTTCAAAGATTGCCCCTTGCCGCTTTTTAGCAATACCAATACCTGTGTCTTTTACATAAAATTCTATTTCAAAAGGTTCACCATTTGTTTTTAAAATATATCCAAATTCAATTGAACCTTTATTAGTGTATTTAACAGCATTTTTAACTAGATTTAAAAGTATTGCATATACTTTTTCTTTATCTGTTTTTATAAATGCTTTTTCTGAAGGCAAGTTATTTTTAAAGGAAAGTTGCAATCCTTTATCATCAACCTCAGGTTTGAAGAAAGTATAAATGTATTCGATTTGTTCGTTGATATTTGTTTTTGAAATTAAAATCTCCATTAATCCCGATTCTATTTTCGAAACATCAATAATATCATTGATAATTTTTAGCATGCGGGCACCACTTTTCTCAATAATGTCGATATACTCATGTTGTTTTTCATCTGTTAAATTCTTTTTTTTGAGCAGGCTTGCAAAGCCTAGTATACCGTTCATAGGGGTTCTTATCTCGTGGCTCATATTGGCAAGGAATGCAGATTTTAAACGGTCGTTTTCTTCAGAATTTTCTTTAGCAATACATAGCTCTTTATTTATTTTTATATATATTTCGTTTTGTGCTTCTATTTTTTTGTTTTTTCCCTGAAGTTCTTCGGTACGTGCATTTACTTTGTTTTCCAGCTTTATATTAAATTGCAGAAGACGTTCGTTTGCTTTTTTCTTTTGTAAAAACAATCGGTAAATAAAGAACAGAAAAATCATAATAATTACGAGAATTAGGATAAAAGAATAAATAATAATTCTCTGTTTTTTCATTTTTTCATTTTGTAATTCTTTTTCTTTGTCCAATTTTTCTATTTGTAATTGGTTTTCCCGATTTTTATAATTAGCTTCCAGTTCTTTTGTTTTTGATAAATATGTTTCACCGTAAACAATGGACTTAATACTATCGGATATCTGCAAATATTTGATAGCATTTTGAAAATCCCGCATATCGTTATACGTTACAAACAAATAATATGCAGTGTAAATCATGTTATTTTTTATTCCCAAACTATCTGCAAGATTATATCCTTTCAAGCCATATAAAACTGCTTTTTCAAAGTTTTTAATTTTACAATAATTAGAACCTATATTATTGTAAATAATAGGTTTTTCTATTGTTTCTCCGGTTATATCAGCAATTTTTAATGCTTTTTCATAATAAGTTATCGCAATATTGTATCTAAGAAGATTGTGGTAGCAGGCGCCAAGAATGTTGTAATTGCTTAAGTTGTAATTATTACTTCTAAGTTTTTTAGACCAAAAAAATGAGGTGTCTACATATTGAATTGATATATTAAAATAATTAGTCTTATCATCTTGGGAATCCCTAAATGCAAGTTCAAAAGTAACAGCTCCTAAACGATTATAAGCATAAGGTAAAAATTTATAAATATTTTTGTTATTAGATATACCGATGGCTTTTTTAATAAATTCGGATGCTTTAAACAGATTGTTTATAGATCTGTAAAATTCACCAATTTCGATATTTGATAGAATTATGTTTTCTAAATCGTTTGCATTTTCAAATAAATCCAGAGCATTAAATAAATAAAATCGTGCTGAATCAATAATCCCTTTATTTTTAAAGCTTACACCTCTTTGGTAATAAATTGCAGAAAATAAATTTTTTGTATTATTTTTTCCGGCATTATGAATAGCTATATCGGAATAATATAATGCACTGTCAGGATTTATTTTATTATATAAAGAAGATATTTGATTTAGGATATTTATTTGCTTAGTAGCATTTTTATTGTTTCTAAATAATACTATTAGAGAATCTATTTTTTCATTTATAGTCTGAGGCGTGGTACTCATAACTTGTGTTGAACAGACAATAAAAAGCATAAATAAATAAAGCACTAAAAAATAACTTTTACTGTAATTCATTGTTTTAGAATTTAGCAAATATTTTTCAATTCGTTTTACCATTGCTTGTTTTTATTGTCCAAATCAATTGAATTGCACATAATATTATTGGTTTGACTTTGCGATAGTTCTGTTCAAACTTTTTATAAAAATACTAAAAATATGTTAATTTACAAAAACCTATTTATTCTTTATTTCGAAGCAAATAATTAATGTTACAGGTAACACTACTGTTCTATCCATTTAAGAAACCTGCCATTGTTGTATTTCCCAATTTTCTCTAACTCTCCATTTTCTTTGTAATATTCAAGTATAAATTTGTTATTTAAATCTTTAATCCAACTACTGTTATATCGTCAATCTGGTTGTATTTTTCAACATTTCCATTCATCCATTTATCGAGTTCTTTTTCTATTGTTTTGCCTTGCTGTTTCATTGTTAAGGCAGAAGTTTCAGCAATTAATCTTTTAAATTTTTTATACATGAATTTCTTTCCTTTTGATCCTCCGAATTGATCGGGGAATCCATCGGAGAACATATATAGCTGATCGCCTTTATTCAATTCAATCTCATGGTTGGTAAAATCATCCATTCTTAAATAAACTGCTACTGGCATACTATCGGCTTTTATTGCTTGCACCATGTCGGACTTGTCTTCAAAGCTTTGTGATTGTGCCCCTTGTCTTATTATCCACAGTGGATTGTTTGCTCCGGCAAAAACCATACGTTTTCTTGTTTTATGAATGGCAACAATTGACATATCCATTCCGTCTTTCTGTGAACCGGATTCGCCTGTTTGCTTTAAGGCATCAATAACAGAAATACGTAAATGGTTCAATACTTCACCTACATTGGTTACGTCTTTCTTTCTCACTATTTCATTAAGAAAACTAATACCAAGCATACTCATGAAAGCACCAGGTACACCATGCCCTGTACAATCGGCTACTGTTATTACTGTCCATTCTTCGGTCTTGGTTGCCCAGTAGAAATCTCCAGAAACCACATCCTTTGGTCGGAAAACAATAAAATGTTCACCAAGAATTGAGTCGGCATATTTATCGGCGGGCAACACAGCGTTTTGAATACGTTTTGCATACAAGATGCTATCTTCAATCTCCTGTTTTTGAGCTTCCACAATGTTTTTTCGTTCAATTGCAACATCGTAAAGTTGTTCAATTTGTTCTTTCTGGTCCTGTACTTTATCCCGTTGTTCTGTTATCTCATCTCTTTGAGTTTCAATTTCTTCTTTTTGTTGTTTTATTTCCTCGTTTTGATGTGCTAGAAGTATGTTTGCTTTACGCTTCTGCCGGAACATACGAAGGATAATGATCGAAAACACAAGAACAATCAAAAACCCACCGATTGCAGAAAAAATAATAACTTGTTGTTTACGGTTTTCGGCTTGCTGTGCTTCAATGGTTTTATCATCTAATTGCTTTTGTTTTTCCATTTTTTCTATCTGCAATTGCTTCTTTTCAGCCTTATATTTAGCACCCATTTCAGCTAATGCTTTGGTTTTTTCTTCGGAAAAAATGGTGTCTTTTGTTTCGATGAAAATTTCAGCAAATTCAAGTGCTTTTTTATAGTTACCTTTGGCTTTATAGGCTTTTTGAAGATGACTAGCCGCCCAATAAACTTGGGCTGCAGATTCAATTTCCTTCGCTATTTTCATTGCCTTATTTCCATACTGCATGGCACTATCCAAATGAGCAGCTCGTACATGTTTTCCAAGACCGGCTGAATCAGCCAGTGTAATATGAAGGCTTGAAATATTTCCATAGACCATGGCAATTCCCTTTTTATCTCCTAACTCTTTTTTAATCTTTAAAGATTTTAAATAATATTTAATTGCCTTATCATAATTGCCTTGATAATAGTGAATAATGCCGATATTGGTGTAAAAGACTGACATTCCTTTTTTATCTCCTAATTTTTCTTTAATCTTTAATGATTGCAAATAATACTCAATTGCCTTGTCGTAGTTGCCCTGATTGCCGTAAACAACCCCAATATTGGTGTAACACCGCGACATTCCTTTTTTATCTTTTAACTCTTTGCAAATCTTTAATGATTGCAAATAATACTCAATTGCCTTGTTATAGCTACTCTGCTTATTGTAAACAATCCCGATATTGTTATAACACTTCGACATTCCATTTTTATCTCCTAATTCCTCGTCTATCTTTAATGATTGCAAATAATACTCAATTGCCTTGTCATAGCTGCCTCTACGACTGTAAATAATTCCGATATTGGTGTAACACTGTGATGTTCCTCTCTTATCTCCCAATTCTTCGAAATTTTTTAAAGATTGCATATAATACTTAATTGCCTTATTATAGCTACCCTGGTTACTGTAAACGAGCCCGATATTGGTATAGCACTCTGACATTCCCATTTTATCTCCTAATTCTTCTAAAATCTTCAAAGATTGCAGATAGTACTCAATTGCTTTGTTATAGTTGCCATTATCAGAGTAAGCAATACCGATATTCATTAAACAAGTTGGCATTCCTTTTTTATCTCCTATCTCTTCGAAAATTTTTAAAGATTGCAGATAATACTTAATTGCCTTGTCATAACTGCCCTGGTTACTATGAACAACCCCAATATTTATATAAGACTGTGATATTCCTTTTTTATTTCCTAATTCTTCATCTATCTTTAAGGATAGCATATAATACTTAATTGCCTTGTCATAGCTGCCCTGATTACTGTGAAAAATACCGATATAATTCAGGGAATTGGATTTCAAAGAAAAAATTCTATCATAGGTTTTTGCGTGAGAAGAGGTAAGTTTCAAAGCCTTATTAGATAAATCTACAGCTTTTTGGTAGTAAAACAGTGCCGTATCCTGAATAAGGTATTCATAAACATCTCCAATGTGCAAAAAAGTTTTAATGCGCGTAGTGTCATGTTTTGCCTGTTTAAAAACTGTCCATAAACTGTCGAGTTTTTGTCTGTCTTGCCCATTTACATTGATAAAAGAACAGGCTGACAACAAGAGCATTATTAGTATTCTATACTTCATTTAAATTTAGTCTATTTTATCCTAATTTTTAAATCACGAACACAATGTAAAATTAATATTTATTGTGAGTAAATCAAAAAATTTAGCGGTGCTAATTTCTTGTAATAAACTATCAATTTTGCTTTTCAGCTTACATTCCTTTTACCTTTCGTGTGCTTTTGTGTTTTTATTAAATTTCTTCTAATCAGCAATTTGGGCAATACCTTTTGAATATTTAAAAGTATCGCAGATTGAAAGAAAATTGCCTGTTGTATTAAGCAAACAAGAAGTTGTGAAAATTATTGAGTGCTTATTTTACTTTAATAGCATTTGGAAATTCTTCGTCTCTTATTCTTGCCGGCATTATGAATAGCTATATCGGAATAATATAATGCACTATCAGGATTTATTTTATTATATAAAGAAGATATTTGATTTAAAATATTTATTTGCTCATTGGCATTTTTATTATTTCTAAATAATGCTATTAGAGAATCTATTTTTTCGTTTATAGTCTGAGGCGGGGCACTCATAACTTGTGTTGAACAGACAATAAAAAGCATAAATAAATAAAGCACTAAAAAATAACTTTTACTGTAATTCATTGTTTTAGAATTTAGCAAATATTTTTCAATTCGCTTTACCATTGCTTGTTTTTATTGAACAAATCAATTGAATTGCACATAATATTATTGGTTTGACTTTGCGATAGTTCTATTCAAACTTTTTATAAAAATATTAAAAATATGTTAATTTACAAAAACTATTTATCTTTTTTACTTATGCAAATAAGCAATGTTACATGTAAAACTACAGTTTTATCCATTTAAGAAACCTGCCATTGTTGTATTTCCCAATTTTCTCTAATTCTCCATTTTCTTTGTAATATTCAACTATAAATTTTTTCGACTTTTTTATTTGCGTTTGAATTTGTCTTCCTTTTTGCGCGTATGTTTTGATAACATTAATTTGTTTGCTGTTATTGAAATAAAATACTTGAATTTTGTAATTGCCGTTTTTAAAACTTTGAAATGACAATAGATTTCTTTTTTCTGTATATGTTAACCATTGTCCATCAGCTATTCCCATATTGTAATTTGCGTCAAGTCTTAATTGTCCGTTCTCAAAATAGTCTTTACAATTACCATGTTTTTTATTGTTCAAATATTTATGAGACATGTAAATTTTCCCATTTTTATAAAAGTTATTACGATACCTGGTCATAAAACCATCAAGGTATTCATGTGCAGATTTTAATTCTCCTGTTTCATAATAGGATTTCCATGTTCCATGAGTTTTATTATTAAAGATCATGAAAATAAAATTAGCAATTTGGGGAAAATATATGTAAATTCAGCCCAAATTTCAAGTTTCAAATTTCATCAAACAGTATATACAATGAATTCATATAAAATATACTCTGCAGGAGAATTTGTATCAACAAAAACGATATTAGAAGTTAAAAACTCATTTACAAACAAAGTGTTTGCAACAACTTTCTTGGCAGGGAAAGAAGAATTGGAAAATTCTATTAATAAAGCAGAAGAAGTTAAAAATAATTTAAAACATTTACCTTCATTTCAATACTATGAGATACTTATGCAAATTGCAGAAGAAATTGGAAAAAATAAAAACCATTTATCAACTGTATTGGCACAGGAAGCCTGTAAACCATTAAAATACGCAATAGGAGAAATTGAAAGAGCAAAACAAACTTTTATTATTGCAGCCGAAGAAGCTAAAAGATTACCAAAAGAATATTTTTCAATTGACTGGACTCCGTCAGGGCAAAATAAAGAGGGATTGGTAAAATATTTTCCTATTGGATTAATTGCAGGTATTTCTCCTTTTAATTTTCCATTAAATCTTGCAGCACATAAAATTGCTCCTGCTATTGCTTCTGGAAATCCAATAATTCTAAAACCTGCACGTTCTACTCCACTAAGTGTACTTGAGTTGGCAAAAATTATTGACAATACTTCTTTGCCAAAAGGAGCTGTTTCAATACTTCCTATGGATAGAGATTCAGGGAATCAACTTGTAACAGATGAAAGGTTTAAAATGTTAAGTTTTACAGGTTCTCCTGAAGTTGGCTGGGAAATGAAAAAAAATGCAGGAAAGAAAAAAATTGCTTTGGAACTTGGAGGGAATGCAGGAGTAATAATTAGTAATAGTGCTGACATTAATAAAGCTGTCTCAAAGTGTGTTATTGGAAGTTTTGCTTATTCCGGACAAGTTTGTATACACTTGCAAAGAATTTACGTTGAAGAAAATATTTTTAACGAGTTTATTCAAAAGTTTGTTGATGCTGTAAAAAATTTGAAAACCGGACATCCTTCAGATATTAATACAGATATTTCATCAATGATAGATGAAGAGAATGTTATTAGGGTTGAAAAATGGGTTAACGAAGCAGTTTCAGATGGAGCAAAAATATTATGTGGAGGTAAAAGAAAAGGAACACTCTATGAGCCGACAATAATTACAAATACAAAACCAAATATGAATGTTTGTGCATTAGAAATATTTGGTCCTGTTGTTACAATTGAAAATTTTTCTGAATTCAATAATGCCATAAATGAAATAAATAATTCTCAATATGGGTTACAAGCAGGAGTATTCACAAACAAGATTAGCGAAATGGATCTTGCTTTTGATAAACTTGAAGTTGGTGGTGTTATAATAAATGATATTCCTACTTTTAGAGTTGATCATATGCCATACGGTGGCATTAAAGATTCAGGTCTAGGCCGTGAGGGAGTTAAATATGCTATCCGCGAAATGATGGAACCAAAATTAATGGTTAAAAATATTTTGTAGCTTAGTTTCTGTAATCTCAAATTTATTATTGTATTGTTCTATATCTTTTAAAACAGAACTTATACAAAAATCTTTTTGTTTTACTGAATAAAAGATCTTTTTATCCTTATAGTATTTTGCAAGATATTCTTGTTCTGTTTGTCCCGGAGTTGGAACTATAATTGCATTTTTTTCAAGTACAATTAGATCCATAATAGTTGAATAACCCGAACGACTTATTATATGATTTGAAGAAAGAATAGCATCTTTCATGTCATTTGTATTTAAATGAGAAACAACATTTATATTATCAGGGACAGATAATTTACTTGTGTTTAATCCTCGAACAAGCAATGTTTTATAATCTGTTTTTGAAATTTGTTCTATTAAAATATTTTCAAATATAGTTCTTTGGGGCTCAGGTCCTGAAAGAATAATAAGTATTTCGTATTTTTTCTTTATATCAGAAATTTTATCTTTTTTAAACCTTGATAAAATACCTATAAATTTTGCATTTTCGGGTAATGGAAATTTCTGTGTCAAATCACCTGCAATATTTGGATCTTGTTCAATATCAGGAATCCAGCATTCATCATATTTCTTAATATATTTTTTATGAAATCTGTAGATCGGGTATTCCAAAAACTTTAAAATACCGGGCATCTTTATCATTATCTGATGAGTAATATAAATGCTTTTAATCTCTTTAGACCATAATCCAAAACGATTATCAGAAACAACTATATCAATATTATGTTCTTTAATTATCTTTTCAAGTTGTATGTGTTCTTTACGAATTTTTATAAAAATTTTTGGTGCTTGAAATAGCATTTTTAAAGATAGAGGAATTGTTTTAGAATATTTTATGTTATATCCTTCTATAGAGATAGTTCTCAATTTCGGGAAAGTAGTTTTTAAAAGCAATAATGATTTCCCGCTACCGGCTATTATAACTTCATTATTGTTTTTTATAAATTCTGTAATAATTGGGATTAATCTGCTTGCATGCCCAATCCCCCAATCTAGCGGACAAACTAATATGTTTTTACTTTTTTGCAAATAATAAAAATAAAAGCCCCTCCTTTCCGATAGCTATCGGAACCCCAAAAGAGCAGGACTGTTTCATTCTAATAAATTTTTAGGTATAAGCGATTAAATCGTACAAAAATACATATAAAAATAATTTTAATATTTTTCATTTAGCATTCGATATTTAGCATTTAATTTTGACATTTAAATATATGTTCCAAAATATAAACAGTTACAAAAATAGAATGAAACAGTTTTTCCCAAAAGAGAGTAACCAGTATAATATCCTATCCTGAAACCTGAACTTTATAACCCATATTTATAGCTTTTTCTGCAATTTTATTTAATTCACTTACAGAAATTTTTTCAAGTCCTGCAACAGGAGTATCACGAGCTATAGTATAGATCATTATAAGTCTGGGATTAAGTTCCGGTAATAAAGAAAGCCATGCTTCAACTTCTTTTTTTGTAGTATTATCAATAACAATATCATTATATTTACCACGAACAAACATAGTTTGTAAAATAAAATTACCCTTAAATTTCTTTAAATTGTTAATTATTGAATCCAGGCTGAATGGACCAATAGGGTTATTTAAAAGTTTTACTGTTTTTTCTAAAGCACTATCAAGTTTCAAAATATTATCATCAATTTCTAAAAGTGCATTAAATACTTTTTCTTTATGAATTGTTGTTGCATTTGACAGAACAGCTATTCGGGCTTCAGAAAAATATTTATCTCTAATTTCAATAGTATCATCAATTATTTTATCAAACTCCGGATGCAATGTAGGTTCTCCATTTCCTGCAAATGTAATAACATCAAGAGGTTCGTTGTTTTTTTGCATTAATTGCAATTTTTCTTGTAATTGTAGTTTTACATTTTCACGCAAATGAAGTTTACTTTTATTTATATTTTTCGAATCTGTCCATCCACATTCACAATAAATACAATTAAAATTGCAAAATTTATAATCATTTGGCAATAAATTTACGCCTAATGATATTCCTAATCTTCTGCTCCTTACAGGACCAAAAATTATGTCTCTAAATAAAAATGGGCTCATATTTTATATTTTGTTTGGCAAATTTATAGAAAAACTTTTATCAATCTGATATATTAATTGTAATTATACACTTTTCAATACACATAAGCTTTAACTTTCTTTTTTCTTAATTATCCATTTGCCTGATTTTCTATTTTTTATTTTGTATATTTAAGCCCTCAAAAATTATTATTATAAAATTGAAAATTCGTTGAGAAATTTTATGAATTCAAAGAAAACTACAAGAGCTTACCTTTTACTATGGATAATTCTATTTAGTTCATCAGCAATATTTTCTCAAAATCTGATGCTAAACCCCGGTTTTGAAAATAGCCTCTTTGGATGGTACAGGGACAGTACTTCTCTATATCCTGTTTTTTCGGTTGATTATACCGAAAAACATTCCGGTGTCTCCTGTTTAAAAATGACTCATAGCGATTCTGACACATCAATATTTGCTCAGGTTGTACCGGTAACAGAAGGTAAAAAATATTTTATAGAATACTGGATAAAAGCAGAAAACATGGAGCATTATTTTTTGCCCTTTGTTCGTTTTGCACATGATACATCCAGAGTTTTTGAGACTTATTTCTGCCCCAACGGAAATGTTCCTGAATGGCAGCCTCTCAGAGCCAGATTTATTGTACCCGATTCGGCAAATGCAATTATTCTGTTTTTTGCATTATATGGAAAAGGAGCATTATGGTTTGATGATATTTCTCTTATTGAGCAAACTGACACCACATATAATCAGTTTACGGTTGATGTAGGCTCTGCCGGAACACCTTTAAAGAATTATTTCCAATCAAACGGGATTGACCCGGGAAATTCTGCAAACTCACTCAACTTTATTGATCATTTTCAGGAAATGGGAATTGATTATGTTCGTACACATGATTTTGCAATTGCATTTGACCACAGCACAATATTAGGTGTTTTAGATACAGCCTATGATCCTTTTGATCCGGCGTCCTATTCTTTTCACATCAGTGATTCAATAGCTGCAAACATTTACGATGCAGACGGTAAAATTTTTTACAGATTGGGGCAAAGTTATCACCCGGATACCTTATATAGTCTTCCACCTGTTAATTACACAAAATGGGCAAATTCGGCAGTTCAGATAATTAAACATTATAACGATGGATGGAACAATGGATTTAATTATAATATTAATTATTTTGAAATATGGAATGAGCCTGACCTGAAAGACTTCTGGAGGGGAACAGTACAAAAATATATTGCATTTTACAGAACCGTATCAAAGGCAATTAAAACATATAATCCAAATCTAAAAGTTGGCGGACCTGCAATATCAAATGTTTTTAACGAAAGTTTTATCAACGAATTTCTCGATTCGGTTTCAACATATAATCTTCCTTTGGATTTTTTTTCGTACCATCTTTATTATTTGCCAAATCCATATTATTTTAAACTTACAAATAAATATGTAAGGAATAAACTTAATGAATACGGACTTGGAAGCACCGAACTGATTAATACCGAATGGAATACTGCCATGTTCAATTATCAGTTTTATGAAGTTTTTGGAATGGATGATGGATTAAACGCAGCATCTTTCACTAATACTATGACTTATATGCAGGACAGCGATATCAGTAAATTTTTCAGATACAGTTTCAGAAATTATTGGTTCGGACTGGTTCAGGAAAACGGGGATGTGAGATATTCGGGCTTAGCAATGAAATCATTCAGACAACTTTATGAAAACGGGAACAGAATTTCAAGCACAGGAGGAGATACTTTGGGAACAAGTATAATTGCCACACGGGGAGTTTCGGATTGTCATATAATTGTTTCAGATATCAGTTCGCCGGCAACAGCTTATTCTTTGCAAATTGAAAATCTTTATCCCGGCATTTACAATTATGTTATTTACAGAATTTCAGATAGTTTATTTTACGAAGAAGCCGGGCAGGGAACAGTTTCTTCCTCCAACCCGGAAATTATTGTTACTGCTATTTCGCCTTATTCAGACCACATAATTATTTCATCAATCACTTCTTTTAATAAAAGCAGAAACAACGAACATGCCAAACTTTATCCGAATCCCTGCTCTGACTATCTGTTTCTGTCTTTTCAGGAAATCTGTCATTTCATTAATGTTGAAATATGTGATATTGCAGGAAAAACTATATTCAACAAAACTTTCAGAGCTACTGATAAATGTGAATTGGATATAATGAAACTTGAAAAGGGATTGTATATTATTAAATATTACAATGATAGTAATTCAAGTTCTTTAAATTTTATAAAAATTGACGATTAATTTCTGTTTTTTCCCTTTTTCCGAAAATGATTTTTTGTAAATAATTTGGAAACTATATCTTTGTATAAAATATTACATTAAACAATTGGATGAAAAATAGACAAAAGACAATAGGTAAGGCCATTACATTAAATGGAATAGGATTACATACAGGAAATAAATGTGAAATCACTTTCAAGCCTGCGTCGGAAAATCATGGATATAAATTTCAACGAGTAGATATTGAAAATAAACCGATTGTAAATGCCTTGGTTGAAAATGTAATTGATACTTCAAGAGGGACAAGTATTGAAGCAAATGGAGTAAGAATTTCAACAGTAGAACATGTTTTAGCTGCCGTTTATGGACTGGGAATTGATAATATTCTTATTGAAGTAAGTTCTACAGAAATTCCGATAATGGATGGTAGTGCAAAATTATTTGTTAAAGCTCTGTTTGATGCTGAAATTATTGAACAGGAAGCTGAACGAAAAATCTTTTCTTTCAAAGATAAAATTCAGTATGTTAATAATGAAAAAAATGTTGAAATTACTCTTTATCCTGAAAGTAATTTTAGCATCAATGTGATGATAGACTATGCTTCGGATGTGGTTGCAAATCAGTACACCATAATGAGCAATATCTCCGAATTTGAAAAACATTTTTCAAATGCCAGAACCTTTGTTTTTTTAACGGAACTTGAAATTTTACTTAAAAATAATTTAATTAAAGGAGGCGATCTTGATAATGCAATTGTAATTATTGATAAAAAAATCAATCAGGAAGAGCTTGACCACCTAGCTGACCTTTTTAACAAACCCCGAATTAAAGTTATTCCAAACTTTGGAGTTCTAAATAACATTGATTTACACTATAACAATGAACCAGCTCGCCACAAATTACTTGACCTTCTTGGAGATTTAGCATTAATTGGATACAGGTTTAATGGGAAAATACTTGCAAACAAACCCGGGCATTTTTCAAATATTGAATTTGCTAAAGCTATTAAACAGGTAATTAAAAAAGATAAATCAAAAAATAAAGCTCCTGTATTTGACCTTTCTAAGCCTCCAATTTTGGATATCAATCAAATAATGGAACTTCTTCCTCATAGACCACCATTTCTTTTGGTAGATAAAATAGTAGAACTGGATAAAACCTCTATTACCGGAATTAAAAATGTTACAATGAATGAAAGTTTCTTTGTTGGACATTTCCCCGAAGAACCAGTTATGCCCGGAGTTTTACAAATTGAAGCAATGGCGCAAATTGGAGGATTATTCTTTTTAAGTTCAGTAGATGATCCCCAAAATTATAATACATATTTTATGACTATTGATAAAGTCAAATTTAAACGCAAAGTAGTTCCCGGTGACACAATTGTTTTTAAAGTAATATTGAAAGGTGAAATCAGAAGAGGGATTGCCTCATTAATTGGCAAGGCTTTTGTAAGAGATAACCTTGTAATGGAGGGAGAATTAATGGCGCAATTATCCAAAAAACAATAAAACAAATATGAAACAACCATTAGCATATATACACCCAGATGCAAAAATTGCCAACAATGTAGTAATTGAACCATTTGTTACTATTGATAAAAATGTAACAATTGGAGAAGGGACATGGATTGGGTCAAGTGTTTCAATTATGGAAGGAGCTCGCATCGGAAAAAATTGCAGAATATTTCCCGGAGCTGTTATTTCTGCAATACCTCAAGATCTTAAATTTGATGGCGAAAAAACTTTTGTTGAAATAGGCAATAATACAACTATTAGAGAATGTGTAACAATTAACCGTGGTACTACTGCAAGTTATAAAACCATAATTGGGAACGACTGTCTGATTATGGCATACTCACACGTTGCTCATGATTGTATAATAGGAAATCATTGTATTCTTGCTAATTCCGCCAATTTAGCAGGTCATGTTGTTATTGATGATTGGGCAATAATTGGTGGTTTATGTGCAATACATCAATTTTCTCATATCGGATCGCATGTAATGATAGCAGGAGGCGCTTTAGTTAGAAAAGATATTCCTCCTTATATAAAAGCCGCTCGCGAACCATTAAGCTTTGTTGGCATTAACTCAATAGGAATGCGTCGCAGAGGCTATACAAACGAAAAAATTAATGAAATTCAAGAAATATATAGAGTACTTTATCTTAAAGGTTTTAATAACACTCAAGCATTAGAATTTGTAGAAGCAAATATGCCGGCAACTAAAGAAAGAGACGAAATTATTCTTTTCGTAAAAGGCTCAAGCAGAGGAATAATGAAAGGTTACTTTCCTGAACAATAACATATAATTATGCTTAATGAAATAATAATAATAATATTTTTTTATTAATTAATTAAATTGTAATTTTAAACTATAAAAATTTAAACAAAAAATTAAAATTATGTCTATTAACAAAGTTATCCTAGTAGGAAATGTAGGAAAAGATCCGGAAGTAAAATATTTAGAATCCGGCACAGCAGTAGCAAGATTTTCATTGGCAACAAATGAAAATTACAAAAATAAAAGTGGCGAAAAAGTAACAAATACTGAATGGCACAACATTGAAGTTTGGAGAGGAACAGCAGAATTTGTAGATAAATATGTAAAAAAAGGAACCCAACTTTATGTTGAAGGAAAGATAAGAACTGAAAATTGGGAGGACAAAGAAGGAAATAAGAGATACACAACAAAAATATTGGTTGATAATTTACAATTACTTGGCAAAAAAGATGATTCAGTAGAATCAACTTCAAATGCAACTACAACTCCAACTATTGAAACAACAGAAGAGAATTCTGAATCATCAGAACAAAAAGAAGCAGACGATTTACCATTTTAAATAAGATGCTAAATCTCTTTAACTAAATAGTTAAGAAAACATAAACTTATAAGTTAATTTATTATTACTAAATTGGACGTTGAACCCCTACTATATGGAATGGTTGAAGTTTTTAATAAACTTCAACCTATTTCTTTCACCTTAATTATTGGTTTTATTATTATAATTGTATTGTTAATGGCGTCTGCCTTAATATCAGGATCGGAAGTTGCTTTTTTCTCTTTGTCTCCTTCTAATATAAATACAATAAAAAGAAGTGATTTAAAAAAGGATAAAATTATTCTTAAGCTAATTAAGAAACCTGAAAAATTACTGGCAACTATACTTATCGTTAATAATTTTGTTAATATTGGAATTGTAATACTATCTTCATTTTTATCAAACTCATTATTTGATTTTTCAAACTCTCCTGTTTGGGGCTTTATAATTCAAATCGTAATTATTGCATTCTTATTATTAATATTTGGTGAAATATTACCAAAAATTTTAGCAACACAACGTCCTGTTGGTTTTGCCAAATTTATGGCTTTGCCAATTATAATTTTAACAAAAATTTTCAATCCTTTAAATACAATATTAATAAATTCAACAAACATTGTAAATAAAAAATTTGCTAAGAAAAAACAGAATATTTCATTAAATGATTTGTCTCAGGCTTTAGATCTTACATCAGAAGACCTAAAAGATGATAAAAAAATATTGAAAGGAATTGTAAAATTCAGCAATATTGATGTTAAAGAAATTATGGTGTCTAGATTATATGTAAAATCTGTTGACATAAAAACAGATTATAGCAAACTACTTGACTTAATTGTTGAAACAGGTTTCTCAAGAATTCCGGTATATGATAGCAATTTCGATAATGTTAAAGGTGTTTTATATATAAAAGATCTTTTATCTCATATCCACAAAGGCAATTCATTCAAATGGCAATCATTTATTCGTCATCCTTATTATATTCCGGAAACAAAAAAGATAAATGATCTACTTGAAGAATTTCAGCTCAAAAAAATTCATATGGCTATTGTTATAGATGAATATGGCGGAACTTCGGGAATAATAACTCTTGAGGATGTTTTGGAAGAAATTGTAGGTGAAATCAATGATGAATTAGATGATGTTGAAAAGGTATTTACAAAAGTAAATAACAATACTTATATTTTTGAAGGGAAAACACTACTTAATGATTTTTATAAAATTTTCAATATTGAAGATACAGTTTTTAATGATGTTAAAGGTGATGCAGATACACTTGCTGGATTAATATTGGAACTCACAGGCGAAATGCCTCAAGCACATGAAATTATAGAATGTGATGATTTTAATTTCAAGGTCAAATCTGTTGATAATAGGAGAATTAAACAAATAATAGTAAAGATAAAAGGAAATATTAAAGCACAAGATGATATATAAATATATTATAATAAGCATAATATTATTATTAATATTTTCATGCGAACAAGACTACGTTCCAAAACCAAGAGTTTATTTTAGAATTGACCTGCCTGAAAAAGAATATCAAACTTATTCTTCAGATTATCCTTTTACTTTTGAATATCCCGTATATTCAAAAGTTGTTGATTCTAAAAAAGATTCTTGCTGGGTAAATATTATATATCCTGATTTTAATGCAATAATTTATTTAACATATAAAACAATAAATAACAATTTACCTGCATATTTTGAAGAAACCAGGCATTTTGTTTATAAACATACAATAAAAGCTGATGCAATAAATGAATATTTGTTACCATATCCGGAAAAAAGTGTTTATGCTATTCTTTATGAAATAAAAGGAAATGCCGCTTCATCTGTAAATTTTTACGCAACAGACAGTATCGATAATTTTTTAAGAGGTGCATTATATTTCAATGTTACACCTAATAAAGATTCACTGGCCCCTGTAATAAACTATATTACAGATGATATTGCACATTTAATTGAGACATTGGAATGGAAATAGATTTTTTTAATCATATTTTTTAGCTTTTTGCCAAATATCTTCCATTTCATCAAGGCTCATATCGTGTAGGGATTTACCCTTAATGATAGTTTGATCTTCTAAATATTTAAACCTTTTAATAAACTTTTTATTTGTTCTTTCTAAAGCATTATCAGGATCTATTTCATAAAGTCGAGCAGCATTAATTATTGAAAATAATAAATCTCCAAATTCTGCCTCAACTTTTTCTTTGTTATTTTCTTTCTTAATTTCAACTACTAATTCTTTAAGTTCCTCGTCTACTTTATCCCAGACCTGTTCTCTTACATCCCAGTCAAATCCAACACCTTTTACCTTTTCCTGTATCCTGTTTGCTTTAACTAATGCAGGTAATGATTTTGGAACTCCATCCAAAACACGCTTATTGTCACCTTCTTTTAGTTTCAGTTTTTCCCAATTATCTGCAACGTCATTGGCACTATTAACTTTAACATCTCCATATATATGCGGATGACGATAAATAAGCTTATCACAAATAGTATTTATTACGTCTGTTATATCAAAATCATTTGTTTCAGAACCAATTTTAGCATAAAAAACAATATGTAAAATTAAATCTCCAAGTTCTTTTTTAATTTCTTCAGGATTACCATTCAGAATAGCATCTGCAAGCTCGTATGTTTCTTCAATTGTAAGTTTTCTCAGGCTTTCAAATGTTTGCTTTTTATCCCATGGGCATTTATCGCGTAAATTATCCATTATAGATAATAAGCGGTTGAATGCTTCAAGTTCCTTTTTCACTTTTTAATTATTTTAATTTATAAATGCATCTTCAACTGTCCATGCTTGAGCAGGAGAACTAAATAGTTGTTTTACTTCATTCCATGTTTTTTTAAACATTTCTGAATTTCGATAGTTTTCTAAATCTTGTTCCGATTCCCAAATGCTATAACTAAAAAATTTTGTCTTTATTTTTTTATCACACATTATATTAACCTGTTTACAACCCTGAGCTGCAAGTATTTTGTTTTGATATGCTTGGACTAAATCTTTAAATTTTTTAACATCCAATACATTTACATTCATCTTTACAATTCTTGTTATCATAAAAATTCTATCCTTATTTGTGAATCAACATCAAGTTTGAAAAATTGTTTTACAGAACCATATTTAATTGCTATTTCCAATAAATTTAACGAATTAAATAATGCAACTAATTCTCCATCTTCTGTTTCAAAATAACTATTATTTATCTTGTTTAGTGAATGAATATTATTTTGAAGAAAAATTGCAAATTTTCTTTCTTTTCCTACATTAATAAAAAGATCTTTACTGATATTAGTTATTGCATTTTCGTATGAATCGATATATATTACTTTACCCGAAATAATGGTATTATCTCCATGTTCGTCAATAGTTGGCATATAGCCTATTTGCCTGTTAATACTACTTTGCTCTTTTCCAAGGTCTTTAATGTTTTTCCCTTTAATTAAATGGGAAACAGCTTGCGGAAAAACATTAAGTTCGGGAAAAGTTATATGCTCATTAATACTTGCTAATTTTACGATTATATCAGGTTTTGAATCGAACAATAATCCTAATATACCATTATCAGTACAAACAAAATAATGATTGTTATGCTTAACAGCCACATGCTTATTTTTATCTGTTAACTCACTATTAACACAAATTACATGTACGCTACCCTCCGGAAATTGCTCATAACAACTTTTTAAAATAAATGCAGCCTGAACAATACTAAATTTAGTAATATTATGCGTAATATCTATTATGATATTATCCAAGCCATTAGTTAATAATGCCCCTTTAACGGCACCAACATAAAAATCATTGGTATTCCACTCGGTGGTTAATGTTATTACAGACATTTGTTAATAATTGAAATTATTTAAAAGCTATTTATAATAAAAAATTAATTATTTTGCATTTCAAAATTAATTATAAATTGTTAATCTTAATGGCTGAAAAAATAATATCTTTAGAAAAGATAGATTTTCTTGAATTTTATGGGACTAATAATTCAAAATTGAATTTAATTTCTAATTATTTTCCCAAATTAAAAATTATTGGCAGAGGAGATGAAATAAAAGTATTTGGTGAAACAAAAGAAATTTTAAAATTTGAAGAAAAGGTTAAATCAATAATATTACACCTTAATAAATATAATAATATTACAAAAGAAACTATTTCACGAATATTAGATAGTAAGGGAGAAACTATTTTAGAAGACAGTATTACCAATAACAATATTCTTGTATACGGTAATAACGGGAAAGCAATAAAAGCCCGAACTAAAAATCAAAAAAAATTAGTAACCGAACACCAAAAAAATGATTTGCTTTTTGCAATAGGACCTGCCGGTACAGGGAAAACATACACAGCAATTGCGATAGCAGTAAATATGTTGAAAAACAAAAAAGTAAAAAAAATTATATTAAGCCGACCTGCTGTTGAAGCGGGTGAACATTTAGGATTTTTACCCGGTGATCTTAAAGAAAAACTTGATCCATACCTGCAACCATTATATGATGCTCTTAAAGATATGATTCCTTCAAAAAAACTTGCTGAATATTTTGAATTTGGAATTATTGAAATTGCTCCTTTGGCATTTATGCGCGGTCGTACTTTGGAAAATGCTTTCGTAATTCTTGATGAAGCTCAAAATTCTACAATAAATCAGCTAAAAATGTTTTTAACAAGAATGGGAACTCATTCAAAATTTATAGTTACAGGCGATCTTACTCAAATTGATTTAGCAGATAAAAATCATTCCGGTCTTTTACAAGCGGTTAGAATTTTAAAAAATGTAAAAAATATTTCCGTTATTGAATTTGACGAAAAAGATACTATGAGACACGAATTAGTTAATAAAATTGTGGTTGCTTATAATAATGAAGAAAATAAAAAAGGAAAATAACTTTATCAAAAACAATAAATATTTAATTTATTGTTTTAAAAAATAAAAATAAAGCAAGCCAATATTCTTTATGAGTTTCGCTTTCTATGCATAAAGCTCTTGCTCCGTGAGTCCCATCACCTTCCTGAGGTTGAAAGATCGTTTTATAATCTGTTGGAACTTCTGTAAACATTTCATCAACATATTTGAACTCACGTTTAGAAGAAGCAATAAATGTTGGTTTTAAGTAGCCCTTTAATTCATCTGCAATTTTAATTTTTGGCAAAAAATATTCTCCAGGGCTAAAAGCAATAACTGCTTTAATTTTAGGTTCATTTTTTGCAATTTTCAAACATAATGAAGCAGAATATGAACTGCCAAAAACTATCATGTTTTTTTTTGACCTTTCCCAGGTCCATTCAATTGCAGCTAATATATCTTGCTCCGCATCTAAATATTCGGTTGATAGTCCTTGTTTTTTAGCCCTGATGGCCGTTTCATTTTGCACAAAATTAAAATTATCACCTGAACGTAAATCAACAGCCATACAATTATACCCAAGTTTTAATAACTTAATTGCTATTTCTTTGTATTCTCCTTTACTGGAATTCGCTTGATGAAATAAAACAATATATGGTAATGTTTCATCTAATTCATATAGGTTTGCAGTGATTTCAAGTCCATCGGGAGCTTTAAAAGTAACCGTTTCTTGTGATATTAAATTAAATGAAAAAAATAAGCCTAAAATTAGAATTAAAATTGATTTATACATAAGTAAGATAGATATATGATTAATTACCGAATAATAAATTTATATAATATGTTGCAAATTCTATGCCTTAAATAATTAATGTCAAATTGATTCTACAAGGACAATAATATGATTCTTTTTTACCTCAACTACACCACCACCAATTTGCAAAAATGTTTCGTCTCCATCAGTTGTTATAATTTTAATTTCCCCTGCATCCAGAATAGAGATAATAGGTGCATGGTTTTTCAGCACAGCAAAAGAACCTGCACTTCCAGGAAAGCGAACAAGTTCAACTTCTCCGTCAAAAACCTTTTTATCAGGTGTTATAATCTCTAATTGCATAATAATTTAGCTATTAACTTCTGCCATCATTTTTTCCCCTTTTTCAATTGCTTCTTCTATTGTTCCAACAAGATTGAAAGCAGCTTCAGGATATTTATCAACCTCCCCGTTCATTATCATATTAAATCCTTTAATTGTATCTTCTATTGGAACAAGAACACCTTTAAGTCCTGTAAATTGTTCTGCAACAAAGAAGGGTTGAGAAAGAAAACGCTGTACTCTTCTTGCTCTGTGAACTGCTAATTTATCTTCTTCAGAAAGCTCATCCATTCCTAAAATTGCAATAATATCTTGTAATTCCTTATATCGTTGTAATATTTCTTTTACTTGTTGAGCTGTTTTATAATGTTCTTCTCCAACAATATCAGGGGTTAATATTCTAGAAGTTGAATCAAGTGGGTCAACAGCCGGATAAATACCTAGTTCTGCAATTTTACGATTTAAAACAGTAGTTGCATCAAGATGAGCAAAAGTAGTAGCAGGAGCGGGGTCTGTCAAGTCATCGGCAGGCACATAAACAGCCTGAACAGATGTAATTGAACCGTGCTTTGTTGAAGTAATACGTTCTTGCATAAAACCCATTTCTGTAGCAAGGGTTGGCTGATAACCAACAGCAGAAGGCATTCTGCCTAAGAGTGCAGAAACTTCACTTCCGGCCTGGGTAAAACGAAAAATATTATCAATAAATAATAAGATATCATTTCCTTTGCCTTTGCCATCACCATCACGAAAGTATTCTGCAACAGATAAGCCTGAAAGGACAACTCTTGCACGTGCTCCCGGGGGTTCATTCATTTGCCCAAAAACCATTGAAACTTTTGAATCTTTTAGTTTTTCCATATCTACTTTTGAAAGATCCCATCCTCCTTCTTCCATATCTTTCAAAAATTCATCCCCATATTGCATTACTCCCGACTCAAGCATTTCTCGCAACAAATCGTTTCCTTCTCTCGTTCTTTCGCCAACACCTGCAAAAACAGATAATCCTGAATAAGCTTTTGCAATATTATTAATTAATTCCATAATAAGCACGGTTTTTCCCACTCCGGCACCGCCAAATAAACCAATTTTCCCTCCTTTTGAATATGGTTCTATAAGGTCAATAACTTTAATCCCCGTATAAAGTACTTCTTTTTCTGTAGACAAATCTTCATATTTTGGCGGATGTCTGTGTATCTGATAACCTCCTTCTTTGCCTAATTTACCAATACCATCAATCGTTTCGCCCACTACATTCAATAACCTTCCTTTTGTTTTTTCTCCAACAGGCATAATAATTGGGGACCCTGTAGATACAACTTTCATTCCTCTGTGCAATCCGTCTGTTGAATCCATTGCAATAGTACGAACTGTGTGTTCTCCAATATGCTGTTCAACTTCAATAATTAATGTACTACCATCTTCTTTTATAATTTCAAGTGCATCAAGAATATTTGGCAAATCGGTTCCTGATTGTTCAAAACTTACGTCAACAACAGGTCCTATAACCTGAATTATTTCCCCAGCGTGTTTAGTCATTTAATATTTATTTTTATATATTGAAAACTTTGTTGTAAACATACAAAAATAATATTATTTATAAATTTTTCAATGAAAAAAATAAATTACTTAGCAGTATTTTTTTATAATTAAGTTATTGGATAATGAAAAGATGCCCTACACTCTTCGCAGTTAGCCCCGTATAAACATTATTATAATGATTAAATAAAACCATTTTAAATTTTTAAATACATCTAAAATTGATTTATAAAAATAAATTATGTATCTTTGTGTGCTTATGCAGTATATTAAAACTGTTTTTTATTGAATAAATAATGAACAAATTTTTTACATTCATTTTAGGTTTGATTATCAGTATTAATGTGTTTTCTCAAACAACAATAGAAAACTATAACAATACTGATAAAAATGAAGTGAAAATTGGATTTTTTCAATTATACGAAGGTGCATTTCAGGTAGGATTTGAACGCTACCTTAATAATAATACAAGCATAATTATTATTGGTACATCTACAATTAAAGAAAAAGAATTTAATAAAATTATTGGTGCTAGTGGAGAAATTCAATACAGATTTTATTTTTATCCTTCTGAAAACAGCAAAATTAGTTTCTACACAGGACCATATATTATGTATAAATACCGTGAAGAAACAAATTTAAACTTAAACCTGAAATCATACACATACTCTACTGATAATTATACTTATGACAATATTTATGGAAGCGGTATAATTGGTGGTGCTAAATTTAATATTTTTCATAAAATATACGTGGATTTAAGCTTGGGAGGCGGACTAAGACTCTGCAAATCAAACAAGTCTGACAATTACTATTATGAAGATAACGGTATATTATCTCCGCAATATTCAGGATTTGCTCCAAAATTAAATCTTATGTTTGGTTTGAAATTCTAACAATTTTTTACTCACTTTGTCGTTCTATATTATTCAAAACGTATTTTTAAATGAGAAATTTATTTTTGCAAGTTGCTGTAATTTGTTTTCTATCTATAAGTTATAGTGTTTTAGGGCAAAATGGTGGCAAAAATACTTTTGAATTTTTAGACCTGCCAAATGCTGCCAGAGTTGCTTCTCTTGGTGGAAATGTTATATCAATTCAAGATAATGATCTTAATCTTGTTTTTCATAATCCTTCTTTATTGAATAAAGAAATGTCAGAAAATTTTGTTTTGAATTATATAAATTATTTTTCTGACATTAATTTTGGATATGTTTCTTATGCAAAACATATTGAGAAATACGGCACTTTTGCTGCCGGACTACATTATATAAATTACGGTAAATTTATTGAAGCTGATTATACAGGGCAAATTATCGGGGAATTTACTGCAGCAGAATATGCTCTTAATCTTATGTATGCTCGTCCTTTAGATAGTAATTTTACTGTTGGAGCAAATCTAAAATCAATATATTCGGCACTTGATACTTATTATTCATCAGGCATGGCTGTTGATGCCGGAATTACTTATCATAATTCTAAAAATCTTACAGTTGCATTGGTAATTAAAAACTTAGGGCATCAAATTAAACCATATTATGAAAAAAATTGGGAACCATTACCATTTGACATTCAGGTTGGTATTTCAAAAAGATTAGGTCATGCCCCTTTTCGTTTTTCTATTTTAGCACAAAATCTAACAAATTTCAAAATGCGATATGAGCTTCCCGAGAGCAATAATATTACACAATTTGATAATGATTCAATTGTAAAAGAAAACAAAATAGAAAAATTTGCAGATGAGGCAGCAAGACATTTTATATTTGCTGCTGAATTTATACCTGTTGAAAACTTCTATTTACGTTTTGGCTATAATTATCAAAGAAGAAAAGAACTTCAGCTAGTAACACGGGCAAAACTTACCGGGTTTTCGTTTGGAATAGGTGTTAGAATTTCAAAATTTCATTTTAGTTATGGTTTAGCAACTTACCATGTAGCCGGAGCATCACATCATTTTTCAATAAGTACAAATCTATCGGGATTTTATAAAAGGAGTTAGTAAAAGCCCCTCCTAACCTCCCCAAAGGGAGGAAATAATTTCAAAATGACTAAAATAAATTTTAAGTATTTTGAATTTTAAGTATTTTAGTCATTTATTTTTTATTGCACAATAATTTTTTCTTTAAAAATCTTATTGCCAACAACTACTTGCACATAATATATGCCTGTGGGGTGATTAGAAATATTTACAGAAATCTCATTCTGCTTAATATTTATTTTATTTAAAATTGTTTTGCCAAGCATATTGCTTACCGATAAGGAAATATTTTCATTATTATAGTTTGTTATAAAAGCAGTAAACTGTCCTCTGTTTGGGTTTGGATAAATGTTAATCCTTGTATCAGTAAGATTTTCAGTTAATGAAGTATCAGTTTGCATGTACATATCAATATAATAATCTTTTTCATTTTTATTCAAAAAAACAGGTGCATAAGGAAACCAATACATACTATCAAGTGCATTTAGCGTAGGTCCGTCGGAATAAAGTCCTTCAGAAAGAGATTTATTTAAATTACTACAACTAAAGTCTTCTATCTTTGCTATAAAGTGTGCGCCAGCTTTTACTTGAAAACCCGGTTTTAAAACTATTTTTTCTCCTGCATAGAATCTTACATCTCCATTTGCATCAGCAAATGTTATTGGACTAAAAGGTGTTAGATGAACTTTAGTATCAATCATTGAATTTGATTCTATAGTCAAATAGCCTCTAATTTCAAGACTATTATTTTCAACACCAATAATTGATCCAGTAAGCAAACACGGGAAATAATAATCATTAATTTCACGGCTTAATAAACGAACATAAGGTTCAGGGTTTTCAACCAAATGGTAAAGATTATACAAAAGCATAAAATCTGTGCCATCATAATTACCCGTATTATCATCATCACCAAATTTTTGTTTTTCATGTACATGCCAGAATTTTGCAGTGCTTGCCCAACCATTTGGGGCATAATCACCAATTTGAGGGTAATTAATATCTCCTTCTTCATAACAGTACGGACCACAAAGCGGAGCACCATTTAACTGGTCTAAAGCTTTATTTATAAAACTGGAATTGCTGCCATTTTGCAATACTTTCCATAGCAATAAATAAAAAGTGTCCCAATTTTCTTGTTCTGTAATGGTATTTATTCCAATCCGTGTTGTATTTACAAAACTAATATTAAATGAATTGCCAATTGCGGCAAGTTCTGCCACCATATGATTATTGCCCGGACTTGTAGGAACAAGCTGTAATGCATTCCATGTATCTTTCCATGCAAAATAAGTCAAAGAAATGGTATATTCTTGCCACAGAAAAATTTCGGGTGGTATTCCTGTAAAATATTCGTATGCTTTTGCAAAACCATATTTAAATATACCTGCATAACCACCATTATCTTCTATCACTTTTACACCATCAGGTCTGTATATCCACCAGTGCAGTGGTCCGTTAAAATGCTCGTAATTTCTTAAGTATTTTAATATTTTACTTGCCAGTTCTATGGCTTTATTGTAATGCCACGAACTTTGATGGCAACAACGTTTTACAAGTGCCAGTCCTTTTAATAAAGGAATAACTTCATCAATGCTTATTGCCCTTTCCTCTGCAAAAGTCAATTCACCCGGCTCCCAATCATAAAATACATTTATTGATGCATCTATTGTATCAACATAAGCAGGCATTCCTTTTTGGTTTATATTTTTAAAATAATCAACGTTATTTGCTGGTGTTAATTTATAATTCAAATCAGGATGACTCGACACAAAATTTCGAGGAACATCTTCCCGTACCAAAAAACCATCATAATCCGAATTTGGTAAATACCAGGGAATAGTATTTTCACATTTGTCTAACCTTTCGCACGCCATTAAAGCATATTCCAGTTCAATAAGTGTATTATTTGCATCTTCAAATTGACCACTATTATACAACAACTTAAATTCTGTTGCCAGTATGCCAATATAATAACCCATGTGTGTTAAATGCTGCCCATAACGCAATTTTCCTCCATTAAATTTATTTCTTATACATGCAATACAAGATTCACCGGATTGATTGCCAACACTAACAAAACGTTTAAGACGGTTTCTGTAAAACCAGTATTTTTCCTGATTAGTTTGTGCAAATACGTTTAATACACAAAATAAAAATAAAAGAAGCAAGTATGTTTTTTTCATAATATTGTTTTTTATCTATCTGATGATAATTCAAACTCTAATCTATATATTTTATCATTGGTCTGATTTTCTATTATTAATTCTTTTTGTTTTAATTTTTTTATTGTCCAGATACTACTCTCATAAGTACTAAAAGGACCAAAACTAATTATTGTATCATGTACAACAGAATAATTTGGAAAAGTTTGTTCAATATCAAAAACAAGTTCTTCTTTTTTATTAATAAAATCCCAGTGTCCATGCAAATTAATTAATCCTCCTACAGAATGAAGTGTGTTATACACTACAGCATACACGCCTTCCTGGCTAGTAGCAATATAAAATAAAATTCCTAATTTCTCTTTAAATAATTGTGTTGAATCAATATTATTAATTAAATATGTTTTAACTGCCCAATGTCCAATAAGCCTTTCTTTTTTGCTTCTTAAACTAATACGGGGACCTTCTTCATATTTTTTACAAGCAGCAAATGGTATTAGAATAATTACCGTAAAAATTATTAAAAAATGTCTTTTCATAATATAGTTTTTATTTATTTTTTTCAAGTTCAATTCTAAAATCTAAGTTATTTATAGTAGATTCAATATTTAGCTTTTTGTTTGACAATTTTTTAATTTCAAAAATTATTTCATCATTAGCATTAAATGGATAAAAAAAAATACTATCCCTTTCTAGTTGTACAACATCATAATCCAGATATAGCTTGTCTTTAATAATATTCCAATATCCAATATAAAAACCATGTTCTGAATCTGTGTCAATAGAGTACCTATTATAAAGATCATGATATTCAAATTGGTTTTCTAATATAAAACGAATTTGACTGGTATATCTATCTTTATATACTTGTGTCGAATCATTCCCTTCAATAATATATTTGTTTATATACCAATGTCCTTCTATTCTTTTCATTGAAGATCTTAAACTAATCATTGGTCCTTCCTCGTATTTTTTGCAAGCAGCAAATGGTATTAGAATAATTACCGTAAAAATTATTAAAAAATGTCTTTTCATCATATAGCAATTTATATTCTGTAGCAAGTATACCCAAATATTCTCCAAAAAACTTATGAGGTTGTGCAATTCTTAACTTGTTATTATTTTCTGGATTTCTAATTGAAAAGACTAATGATTCTCCTCTTCCTGTACCCTCCGAAATAAAATATTTTTTTAATCTTGCCCTGTAATACCAGTATTTTTCATGATTCATTTGATCTGTTTGTGAATATGTCTGAATAATGAAACTACAAAGTAATATTGTTATAATTGCTTTCATAAAATTTATATTATTTTTTGATAAGTTCAATTCTGAAATCATAGTTGTTAATATTTGATTCAATATTTAAATTATAACTTGTTAGCTTTTTTATTTCAAATACAACTTCTTCACTTGCATTAAATGGATATACAATAATACTATCAACCCAATTATTATTTCCAAGCAAGAATTTTGTTGCATCTTTATTGGTGAATCTCCAATTGCCAAGAAAATTATTTTCCATTGTATAATATGCGCTCATTGAAGCATCATCTCTACCTTTATTAAAGCTCACATGAGATGTGTATCTGTCTCTGTAAGTTTGGGTTGAATCATTGCCGTTAATATAATACTTAGCTATATCCCATTCTCCATACAATCTATTTTTGGGTTTTTTTAAGCTAATTAATGGTCCTTCCTCATATTTTTGACATCCTGTAAAAAATATAAGGATAATTGTTAGTGAAATTAGAAAAAAGTTTTTTTTCATAATATAGTTTTTATTTATCTCTTATTAAGTCAAACTCTAATCTGTAATTTTTATTATCGGTCTGATTTTCTATAATTAATTCCTCTTGTTTTAATTTTTTTATTGTCCATAAACAACTTCCTGATGCTTTAAAAGGACCAAAACTAACTATAGTATCCTTATAAGAATAACTTGTAGTAGTTCGTTCAATATCTATAAGAAGTTCTTCTTTTTTATTTGTAAAATCCCATTTTCCACCCAAATTAATTAATCCTCCTCCAGAACAAAATGTATTATATATAACAGCATACGCACCTTCTTGGCTAGTGGAAATAGAAAAATTTCCTAATTTCTCTTTAAATAATTGTGTTGAATCAATATTATTAATTAAATATGTTTTAATTCCCCAATATCCAATAAGCCTTTCTTTTTTGCTTCTTAAGCTAATATGGGGTCCTTCTTCGTATTTTTTACAAGCTGAAAAAGGTATTAAAATTATTAGTGTTAATATTATTAAAATGTGGTTTTTCATAATAATTCCGTTTGCTATTTACTTTTTTCTTCAAGTTCCTTAATTCGCTTATCCTGTTCAATAATATATAGAGTAAGTTCTTCTATTTTTTCAAGAAGGGTGTTTACCATTTCCCCAACTTGCATCCCATTTTCTTCAATTTCTTTTGCTGAAGGCACGTTAGGTAAATGTCCATTTCTATTTATAAAGTTTTCAATTTCTTCAATTGAAAGTAGCTTGTATTCATCCACAAAAACATAGTCAGCCCAATTTAGTACTTTTATTTCAATTTCTTCAGCAATTATTTTCCCATCTACCATTAACCTAGCACTATATGGAGTATGTATTTTATCACCGATTGCAATATTACCATTTCCATACAGTACAAATTTTTGATAACCATCATTGCCAACAACTGTTAAAGCTTTAGTCCAATCATTATTTGTTTTGATTCTTATTCCAAAACCAAATCCTGCAGTATGATTCAAATCTAAAATCATCCCGGTCATTGCATCTGCATTAATATGAAGTTTTGCACTAGGATTGGATAATCCAATACCTACATTTCCATCAACATCCCATTGCAGAGCAATATTTTCAATACCTGAACTTGTATTTCTTATTCCTAATGCTCCTCCATTATGTCCATAAAGTACCATACCACCAACATCCTGTCCTGCAAATAATGCTTTGCCTCCACTAGCAGTTGCAGTTCCATACCAACCTAAACCATTATCTGCTCCTGACAATAAGCAATAAATATCATTATTTCTTATTCTTAAATTTCCGTTTATATCTAATTTTTCCACGGGATTTTCAGTACCAATCCCAATATTCCCATTTTGTTCTATTGTTAATGCTGCAAGATTTGGTGTTAATGGATCTGATGATTGAAAATACAATCTATTGTTTGGTGTTAATCCTGAAACAATTATATCCCAATATGCACTTCCAAGAAAACTTCCTTGATCATTTACAACTTCATCTTCTATTCTTAATATTGTGCTTTCTGGGTCAGGGTCAGGTATCTGAGAACTTATACAAGTTCTGCCTTTTACATGCAGGTTTTGTAGAGGGTCGTCAGTTCCAATGCCTATTTGTATATCTAATAAATCTGGGGAACCTCCAAAAATAATTTTACCGGCACTTGAAAGTATTTCATCAGTTCCAATGCAATGGGTACCAACAATTAAAGAATTTGTTCCTATCTTTAGTCTATTAATTACATGCAAACTATCAAAACTTGTATAATTCACATTCAAATTATCAGTACTGATAGTATTTGCATTAATAGTTCCTGTTGTTTTTAAATTAGTATTTTCAAAATCTATTAAACCTGTTGTTGAAGATATTCTACTGTTTATTCCGTCAATATTTATTGTATGTACTTTAACTTTCTTCGATTTTATGGTATCGCTTGTAAGTTCTGCTACAATTAAAGTATCAGTTGTCATTTTTTCAGCTGTTGTAGTTTTTGTATTCAATGTATCTATATCTGCTTTTCCTCCTTCGTATCGTTCGCCTATTATTAATCCGCCTTCTACCCATAATAAATCGCGAAAATGAGCATCGCCTGCTACATCTAAACTGTATTGCGGTTTATCTATTCCTATACCTATCTGTTTTGGCACTATTACCGTATCAGCGTCTAATGTTATTAAATTTGCCCCCGATACTATTGCTATCTTGTTCGGAGTTTGTATTGTATCTTTTATCGGATATACAGGAATAATTCCTCCGTTGCTAAACTTGAAATTGCCTATGTTAATACTGCTTTGTATAAATAAATTATCGGCATATATATTTCCTGTTGTTTTTAAATTGGTATTTTCAAAATCTATTAAACCTGTTGTTGAAGATATTCTACTGTTTATTCCGTCAATTTTTATTGTATGTACTTTAACTTCTTTACTTGCTTCAATTTCTTCAACTTCCATTTTTGTTGCTTCAAATCTTTCAGATTTTACAGTATCAACTTCAACTTTTTCGCCTTTATATTTTGTGCCTACAATAATACCGTTAAAAACATGTAAAGTGCCTCTTATAATAGCATTGCCATTAATATCAAGTTTTGCCTGTGGTTGTGTAGTTCCAATACCAACATTACCTGTTGGGATAGTCAACAAATTATTATTGCTAATTTTCCAGTCATTATCGTCAATATTCAATGTTCCAAACGTACCATCTCCAAGCAGTACATTATTTGCATTTCCTGTGAATTGTATATAAAGCAAATTCCCATCATTGTCATATTTCAATAATCCCTGTCCCATACCGCTAAACATGTTGAATCTTATATCTCCGTTTACATGTAAATTTGTCTGCGGAGATAGTACTCCAATACCAAAATTTCCGTTACTAAGCAGTCGCAATTTCTCTGTACCAAATGTTACAAAAGAAATGTAGGCATCGTTATTTGTTCCAAAAATTTCACCTGGGCTTATTGATATACCTCCTGTTGACCACTTTTGCCCCGACTGTGAAAATGAATACTTGCTTATTAATATTAAGCTTAATACTAAAATTAATTGAAGTAGTTTTTTTCTTCCACAAACACCACAAATGTGTGTGTGTGTGTGTGTGTTATGTCTTTTTTCATGGGAATAAAATTTTAAGTAAAATTGAATATAGTATTACATACGTAATAAAACAGAGAAGGTTACGGTAAAAATGATTATTTTAACGATTAAATAATACCACAACAAATTTGGGATTTTTAATACAGATTGTATTATTCGAATATTTTATTTACCAATTCACTTATTTTATTCTCATCAATATCATTCATGCACTTAAAATGATTTTTAGGGCATTTGTTATAACCAATTTTGGAACATGGTCGGCATTTAAGATTATTTATTTCAAATATTTGGGAGTTTTTGTCAGATAAATATGGATACATACCAAATTCGGGAATTGTATTGCCCCAGACAGAAATAATTTTCTTTTTAAAAGCTGCTGCAATATGCATTAAGCCTGTATCGTGAGTAATTATAGCATTTGCCTGTTTTACCAAAGAAGCTGATTGATTTAAGTTGTATTTTCCGCAAACGCTTAAAACTTTTTCTCCAACTTCAAGAGCAATGTTATTGCCATTTTCTTCATCTTCTTTTCCTCCTAATAAAATAATGGGAAAATCTATTTTTTTACATATTTCTACTATTTTATTATTTGGCAATTTTTTTGTAAAATGCTTTGCTCCTATTACAAAACCAACATATCCATTTTTGAAATTTTCAGGTAATTGGGAGAGTGAAATATTGTCTTCCTCAGGAATAAAATAATCTAATCCTTTATTGTCATTTTTCACATCAAAAACTTTTGTTGTTGCCATATATCTATCAACAATGTGAATGTCAGGCAATACATTTTTTTTCTTAAATGTAACACTTAAATATTTCCTGTAATTAAGTTTATTGTATGAAAAAGATAAAATACGCAAAGCTTTTCTAACACGACAACTACGAATATTTTTATGCAAATCAATAATATAATTAAACTGCTCTTTGCGTAATTTATTTATGGTATCCGAAAAACTTTTTTCTAATATATGAACTTTATCAATATATGAATTTGAATGTAAAATGCCTGAAAATATGTCTTTTGTCAAATAATGAATTTCCGCACCTTCAACTTGTTCTTTTATGCACCTAATTACAGGAGTAGTGAGAACAATGTCTCCTATTGAACTAAATCTTATTATTAGAAATTTAACTTTCATTTTTTTTGAAAATGTATTTCCATTTTATCATTTCTCAGTGTTAATTCATCCTTTGAAAGCCTAACAATTGTATAAACTTCAACAATTTCAATTTCGTGCATTGTATATGTAAGCTGCAAAGTTTTTTCCTCATCATATATCCATTTACCTGCATAAATAGTTTCATCTCCAAAATATACTATGGTTTTTTCATAATCTCCATTATTATTTAATTTTTCAGACCAACCATTAAATCCTGATGTTTGGAGTTCTCCTGCTTCAAAATCGTACACCGAAATATATTTCCATGTATTTGTTAATCGGTTAGTTTCTGACCGTAAACTATAATTTACACCTTCATCAAACTTATTACACCCAGAAGAAAAAAATGCAATAAATAAAATTATAATAAATAATGATATTTTATTTTTCACATTACAATTTTGATATAACAAAAATGCAGGCATTAAGATAATAATTTTCCACGAAGATAAAATGAACCATACATGTACCAAAGATGAACCGCAATTATTTACTAACGAATAATTGTTAATCAATATTATAAATTTTTCTTTTGAAAAATAAATTTATCTGAAATCAAATATAATCTATATAGAATAAATGCAATGATAATTCCAAAAAGTCCGCCACAGGCAATATCTCCGGGAAAATGTACACCCAAATAAATTCTGCTGTATGAAACTATTATTGCCCAGAAAATCAAAATTAAAGAAATATGTTTATTTTTTAGAAATAATAACAGCAAAGTTGCAATTCCAAATGAGTTTGCAGCATGAGATGAAATAAAACCAAATATGCCTCCTTTATAATTATTAACTGTATGTACCAATTCCGAAATATCTAAATTGTGAGTAGGGCGATATCTTTGAATCATATTTTTAAAAAGATGAACTGATAATTGGTCTGTTACAATAATCAACAATATAATTGTAACAACAGGAAGAATAGATTTTTTACCATACTTTTTAATTAATAAATATAATAAATATGCATAAAGCGGAATCCAAACATATTTATTGCTTATCCACCACATTAATGAATCGAAAAAATCAGAATGTATTCCGTTTAAAAACAAAAATAAGTCAGTATCAATATTTTTTAAAAATTCTATCATTCGGTTATAGCTTTCCAAATCATGTCTTTTAATTCAGTTAATCTATATTTAGTTATTGAAGAAATAAAAATTGATTCTATATCGGGTAGTTCTTTAGCAATTTCTTCTGCTAACTCTTTGTCTAAAAGGTCAGATTTGGTAATTGCTAAAATTCGTTTTTTATCAAGCAATTCTTTATTGTATCTTTTTAACTCATTTAACAGGACTTCGTATTCTTTATTAATATCTGCGGAATCTGCAGGAATCATAAATAGTAAAATTGAGTTTCTTTCAATATGGCGCAAAAAACGAGTTCCAAGTCCTTTACCTTCATGGGCTCCTTCAATAATTCCAGGGATATCAGCCATTACAAATGATTTGTAATCATAATATTTAACTATTCCAAGGTTTGGCACCAGTGTAGTAAACGCATAATCAGCAATTTTTGGTTTAGCAGCAGAGATAACTGATAACAAAGTTGATTTTCCTGCATTTGGAAATCCAACTAAACCAACATCTGCCAATATTTTTAATTCTAATACTTTCCAGCCTTCTTCTCCCTCTTCACCAGGTTGTGCATATCTTGGGGTTTGATTTGTTGATGATTTAAAATTTGTATTTCCCAACCCTCCTCTGCCTCCGTGTATAATTATCTCGGTTTGGTCATGATCAACTATTTCAAAAAGAAATTCTTCTGTTTCAAAATCTTTTATAACAGTCCCTAATGGTACTTCAACAATTATATCTTCTCCGTCTGCTCCTGTTGAACATTGCAATGACCCATTTACACCATTTGGAGCATGTAAATGTCGTTTATATTTTAAATGAATAAGTGTCCAAAGTTGTTTGTTGCCTTTGAGAATGATATGACCGCCTCGTCCTCCATTTCCACCATCAGGTCCACCTTTAGCTGTTATTTTATCACGTCGTAAATGAGCAGAACCCGCTCCACCATTTCCTGACCTGCAAAATATTTTAACATAATCAACAAAATTGGAATCCGCCATTGAGGAATTTTTAATATATCAAATTCTTAACGATGTCAATAGTATCACATAACTTGATATATATATCATCTATAGTTCCTTTACCGTAAACTGATGCAAATTTATTTTGAGATTCATAAAACTCAACTACAGGAGTTGTTTGTTTATTATATACCATTAAACGATTTTCAATAACAGCCCTGTTTTGATCGTCGGCCCTGCCAGACTCTTTTCCTCTTTTTAAAAGTCGCTCAATCACTTCTTCTTTATCAACTTCAAGAGTTATCATAATATCAATATAACATTTTTTTTCGTGCATCATTTCATCAAGTGCTTTTGCCTGTAAAGTTGTTCGGGGAAATCCATCAAAAATAAATCCTTTTGCGTCTTTGTTTTTATCTAATAATGTTGCAATCATTCCAATTACAATATCATCAGGAACAAGTTGTCCTTTATCCATATTCTTTTTTGCTTCAATACCAAGTGCTGTTTTGTTGGCAATTTCCATTCTTAATAAATCACCTGTAGAAATATGTACAAGATTATATTTTTTCATTAAGCGTATTGCCTGTGTTCCTTTACCGGCTCCTGGAGGACCAAATAATACAATATTAAGTTTAATATCATTAGGTTCTTTTTCAATATTTATTACAGAATAAATATCTTCAAGACTTCTGCCTCTTCCGTTATAATCAAGTCCATATCCTACAATAAAGTCATTTGGTATTTCAATACCAACATAATCTATGTTCAGCTCAATTTTACAAGCGGAGGGTTTAAATAATAATGTAGCTATTTTTATTTCAGCAGGCTCCAATTTTTGTAATTCTTTAATCATTTTAGACAAAGTTAAGCCGGTATCTATTATATCTTCAATAATAACAATAGATTTTCCTTTAATATCTTCATTAAAACCAATTAATTGATTTATTTTTCCTGTAGATGAATCCCCTTCGTAAGATGAGAATTTAACAAATGAAATTTGACAATCAAAACTGGTTTTTTTAATAAGGTCTGATGCAAACATAAAAGCACCATTAAGTATTGCAACAAACAAAGGACTTTTTCCTCTATAATCTTTGTTTAGTTTGTTTGCAATTTTACAGATTGCCTGCTGAATTTCCGTAGAAGAAATTGATAATGCAAACTCCTTGTCTAAAATTCTGACTTTTTTCATAATTAATGAGTATTATTTTTTATTTATTAAAAATTTATTTTTACCGATATGGAATAAAAATGTTACAATGTTTTTCACACTTGTTTCATCAATTTTGTATAACTTGCGAAGATAATTTTTTATTTTTAATAAACTTAATTTTATTCTTGAAAAAAATTAATAAAAAACTAACAATGAAAGCAAGAGTAAGTATAATTATGGGCAGTACATCAGACTGGCTCATTATGGAAAAAGCAGCAAAAATTTTAAACGAATTTGAAATACCTTTTGAAGTAAATGCTTTATCTGCTCACAGAACTCCTGAACAAGTTGAAGAATTTGCAAAAAACGCTGAAAATAGAGGAATTCAAGTAATTATTGCGGGAGCAGGAATGGCAGCTCACTTACCCGGCGTTATTGCCTCAATGACCCCTATACCTATTATTGGCGTTCCAATAAAAGCTTCTCTTGAAGGAATAGATGCAATGTTATCAATACTACAAATGCCTCCGGGGATTCCTGTTGCAACAGTTAGTTTAAATGGCGCACAAAATGCAGCTATACTTTCAGCACAAATTTTATCTGTTGGAGATAAAGAAATTGCAGAAAAAGTTAAAGAATATAAAGAAAGCCTAAAATCAAAAATTATTGAAGCAAACAAAGAGCTTTCAAATTATAAATTTGATTATAAAACCAATTAATGTGAAGATTTTTACTTTTTTATTAATTTTCTTACTCATATATTTAATAAGCTATTCAGGGAACGATAACTATCCAACCGGCTCAAGATCTGCAAGCATGGGTAATTCTTCTGTAACTCTTTCTGATGTTTGGTCAACACACCACAATCAAGCAGGTTTGGCAAACTTAACTAAACCTACAATTGGTTTTCATCATGAAAATAGATTTATTGTAAAAGAATATGGATTACAATCTCTTGCATTTGTATTGCCAACAAACTCAGGAAATTTTGGTGTAAGTTTATCATACTTTGGTTACAGTAAATATAATGAAAGCAAAATTGGGCTTGGCTATGCAAAAAAGTTAGGCGATAAAATATCTTTTGGCGTTCAACTGGATTATTTTAACACACATATTGCAGAAGATTATGGTAACAAAGGTGCAGCAGTAGCAGAGCTTGGAATTCTTGTTGAGCCAAAAGAAAACTTTTTTATAGGTGTGCATGTATTTAATCCAACAATGTCGAAGATTGCAATATATGATAATGAAAGAATTCCAACTATTTTCAGAGTAGGCATAGGGTATAAATTTTCCGATAATTTATATATTGCTACTGAAACAGAAAAAGATATTGATTTCGACCCTGTTTTTAAAGCAGGTGTTGAATATATGATGATAAAAGACTTTTTTATCAGAGCAGGAATTAGCACAAATCCTGTTCAAAATTCTTTTGGAATTGGATATGTTCATAAAAGATTAAAAGCTGATATTGCCTTTTCAACACATCAGATACTTGGTATTACTCCGCATTTTACAGTTATTTATGAATTTAAATAGATTTTATAAAACTTTTTATTCAAATTGTAAATATTAGCAAGCCATGAAATACAATAAATTAACGGAATCTGATAAAAATATTATATTACAAAAAGGAACTGAAAAACCTTTTACGGGGAAATACAACGACAATAAAGAAAAAGGCATTTATACCTGTAAGCAATGTGGCTCGCCCCTATATAAGTCTGACAATAAATTTAATAGCGGTTGTGGCTGGCCCAGTTTTGATGATGAGATCAAGGGAGCGGTTAAAAGAATTCCTGATGCTGATGGAGTAAGAACCGAAATTTTATGCAATAACTGCGGAGGACATCTTGGTCATGTTTTTACGGGAGAAGGCTATACTGCAAAAGATATACGACATTGTGTAAACTCTGTGTCTTTAAATTTTATTTCTGTAGAAACCGGAAAAGCCATTTTTGCATCAGGTTGTTTTTGGGGGGTTGAACATTATTTTAAAAAGTCAAAAGGTGTTATATCAACAAAGGTAGGATATACAGGAGGAACAACAGATAACCCAAGCTATGAAGATGTATGCACAGGCAATACAGGGCATGCGGAAGCAATTGAGATTATTTACGATAAGAAAAAGACAGCTTATGAAGAACTTGTTAAATTGTTTTTCGAAACACATGACCCAACTCAGGTTAACAGGCAGGGTCTGGATATAGGAACCCAATACAGGTCTGAAATATTTTATTTTGACAATGAACAAAAATCTATTGCAGAGAACTTGATAAAAATATTAGAAAAAAAAGGTTTAAAAATTGCAACCAAAGTAACAAAAGCAAAAAAGGTCTGGGATGCAGAAAATTATCATCAGGATTATTACAATAAGAAAGGAGGTACACCTTATTGCCACTCTTATACCAAAAGATTTTAAGTTAAAATAAAAAAAGACGTAGTGAAAACACTACGCCCAAGTTTAGTATTATTTTATAAAATGTAAAAAAACTATTTTGCAGTTATCTCATTATGCATTCCATCTGTTTTTACAAGCTTTACAAATTTATATGATTTTCGAGTCGAATCATATTCAACATAAGCAGTAAAAGTTTTTGTTTCACCTTCTGTAAGAGTACCTGTTTCAACGTACATTCCGTCATTATCATACCAATCATTATAATCATCATACCCTGCTCCTTCAATATAATAATTAATAGCTTGACATCCACTAAATGTTATTTCTCCATTAGAATCTGTATAACCACTACCAACGTCATTTTCCTCATTATACCAATCTGTATATGAAGTATAAACAACAACATCTATATCTTCGATATAATTATCATAAGGATAAACATACTCAATAACAGTAATTTCCAGTTTAGTGTCTATTATTGTAATAATACCGGTTGCGTCATCCTCTTTTTTCCCATTTTTTGAAAAAGCTGTTAACTTAACAGAAAATGTTCCTGCTGAAGAATAAGAGTGAGTCGGATTTTCTGTTGTTGATGTTTGTCCGTCTCCAAATTCCCATTCGTAATTATCTGCATCTTTTGAACTATTTGAAAAAATAATAGTTTCATTAACATTGGCACTTACCTTTGACGAAGTAAATTTTGCACTAGGTTCTTTTTGGCAGCTTGTAAAAATTGCTGCTACCATAACAATTATAAATAAAATTTTAAATTTTTTCATATTTTATAATTTTTAAAAGTTAGAATTGTAAAAGTAGTAAAAAATAATTAATAATTGTTGCACTTACTAATTGAATTTTTCTTATAACACAATTATATGAACACTCTCCTCTGCAATATTGCAGAGCCTCTCTGCGAGATGTTAGTATCTGATGTCTATTGCAAGTTCATTAAGGAGGGTTCTATTAATTCTTTAGTTCGGCTGTTTGCAGCCTCATAATGAATAATGCGGGTTTAATAAGGCAAAATTATACTGAAAAAGGAATAAATTTTCAGTAATTTTGTATTTTTATTATTCATAATCATTATATAAATGAAAACAAAAAAGGAAATTGTAGACAATTGGTTACCTCGCTATACAGGAAATTCTCTTGAAAATTTTGGAGAATATATATTACTTACAAATTTTCAACATTATGTTGAATTATTTGCCCAGTGGAACAATGTTCCTGTTAACGGAATAGACAAGGCAATGCCAAGTGCCACATCAAAAGGCATTACTATAATAAATTTTGGTATGGGAAGCCCAAATGCTGCTACAATAATGGACCTTTTGGGAGCTATTCATCCAAAAGCAGTACTATTTCTTGGTAAATGCGGTGGTTTAAAAAAGAAAAATAAGCTTGGAGATCTTATTATTCCTATTGCTGCTATTAGAAGCGAAGGAACTTCAGATGATTATCTTCCGCCCGAAGTACCGGCACTTCCAGCGTTTAGCTTACAAAGAGCTGTGTCTTCAACTATTCGTGATTATAAAAAAGATTATTGGACAGGTACAGTTTTCACAACAAATAAAAGAGTTTGGGAATATGATGAACGTTTTAAAAAATATTTGCAAAAAACCAGAGCAATGGCAATAGATATGGAAACAGCAACAATATTTATTGTGGGATTTGAAAATGAGATACCATCGGGAGCTTTATTACTTGTTTCAGACCAGCCAATGATATCTACAGGAGTTAAAACTACTAAAAGCGATAAATCAGTTACCAAAAAATATATAGAAACCCATTTACACGTGGGTATAGATTCGTTAAGAGAAATAGAAAACAGAGGAAGGTCAGTAAAACATTTGCTGTTTTAAATATTTGCTTTTATTTTAATGAATAAAGAATTAAACTTTTTTGAGCAAGTATATGAAGTTGCCAAACTAATTCCTGAAGGCAAAGTAACTACTTATGGAGCAATTGCTAAATTTTTAGGTTCACCACAAGCTTCACGAATGGTTGGATGGGCAATGAATAATTCTAATACATATAAATGTTATATTCCGGCACACAGAGTTGTAAACAGAAATGGAGTATTAACGGGAAAACACCATTTTGTATTTAATAATACAATGGAAGAATTATTAAAAAATGAAGGTGTCATTATTAAAAATGATAAGATAATTAATATGCAAAATTATTTTTGGGACCCGTCTAAAGAATTATCTATAAATTAATTTTTTTTATTTACACATATGTTTACAGTCTTAACATTAATGACAATCGGAATTGCTTTAGGATTTGCTATTCAAAATAAAACCAAAATTGTTAAATCAATTGATCCAATTATCAACATTGCGATTTACGCCTTGCTTCTCCTATTGGGCATATCGGTAGGAGTAAATGAAACGATAATTAGCAATTTAGAAACATTAGGGATACAAGCATTGTTACTCACTCTTGGCGGAGTGACAGGAAGTGTTGTGTTGGCAATTTTTACTTACAAAATTTTCTTTAAAACAAAATAATGAAAAATTCTCTTATCATAGTAGGGTTTTTTGTTCTTGGAGTCGTTATTGGCTTATACCAATTATTGCCAAAAATTTTTGTTGAAATCGATTTTAGTATTTATGCGCTTTATATACTTATGTTCTTAGTTGGAGTAGGAATTGGCTCTGACAAAAAATCATGGGAAATTCTTAAAAATGCCAAACTAAAAATTATTTTAGTCCCCTTAACTGTTATTATCGGAACATTTATAGGTGTTGCCATTATTTCAATATTTTTGGAAGATATTAATTTACGAGAATCATTGGCTATTGGAGCAGGCTTTGGATATTATAGCTTATCAAGCATATTTATAAACCAAATTAGTGGAGAGGTGCTTGGGGTAGTTGCCTTAATATCAAATATCTCAAGAGAAATTATCACCTTATTACTTACTCCTTTATTTGCAAAATATTTTGGGAAAATTGCTCCAATAGCTTCAGGTGGGGCAACATCGATGGATACAACGCTTCCCATTATCACTAAATTTTTGGGAAAAGAATATGCTATAATATCAATCTTTAGTGGAATAGTATTAACAATACTTGTGCCCTTTCTTGTTACATTAATTTTGAAATTTTGAATCCTAATTGCAACATATTGTACAATAAGGAATAATCGACTTATTCCTTCACCATACTTTGTAACACTTGTGTTTTACACACAAAAATGTGCTTATCTATCCTAACAATTGTATGGGAGAATTTTACACTTTGCAACCATTATATCATCACACACTTATACAATTCACTGCGTTTTTTCATGAATAAAGCGGGTTAAATACTGCTTTTTTCATACCTTTGCTACGCTTAATTAGAACACAAGTGAAAAAAAGCATATTATACATCCTTTTATTATTAAGTGGACATATTTTGTTGGCACAAGATGTTGAACAAGTTACAAAAGCTAAGCCAGTAAAAATTACAGGGGGAATAAATGGCAGTTCTACTTTTTATGCAACAGATGCTGAGAATTCTCAACGCGATCCTTTTATCTGGATAGTTAATGGTAATATGAATCTTAATCTCTTTGGAGTTGTAAATGCACCAATGTCGTTTATGATTTCGAAAGAAAATAAAACCTATAATCAACCATCATATAAGCAATACGGAATAAGTCCAAAATACAAAGCTCTTACAACTCATATTGGTTATAGAGCAATGAATTTTTCTCAATATACAATGTCGGGTATTATGTTTTTTGGTGGTGGTGTTGAGTATACACCAAAAGAAAAACCATTTGCTATTAAAGGATTTTATGGAAGATTTGCTCAGGCGATGCAGTATAAATCAATTGCTTCTTTTGACCCTAATGCTATTATTGAACCACCAGCTTTTGAAAGATGGGGGTATGGTAGTATGGTAACAATAGGCAAAAAAGGTCAGTTTGTAGATTTGATATTTTTTAAAGCAATGGATGAAAAAAACTCTATAATTATACCGGACACAATTGACAATTTGAAACCACTTGAAAATTTTGTTCTTGGAATAAATACAAGAAATAAAATCACGAAAAACTTAAATTTAAAATTTGAGTATGTTCTAAGTGCATTATCTACTGATACCAGACAACCGGAAAATTTTCAGGAAACTTATAGTTATGCTAATAACCTTGGGTTCTTATATTCGCCTCGTACTTCTTCGCAGTTTAATAATGTTATACAAACAGGATTGAATTATAAATTTAAGTTAGCAAACTTAGGTATTAATTATAAACGCATTGATCCGGAATTCCAATCACTAGGAACTTCATTTATTAATAACGATGTTGAGGAAGTTACAGTAAATCTTGGAACAAGCCTTATGAAAAATAAAATTTCGTTTTCAGGAAATATAGGATCTCAAAAAAACAACCTTGACAAGAGTCAAATGACTACCAATAAAAGATTAATTTCCTCGGCAAATCTTACATATTTAGTTAATAAAAAATTAAATCTTATTGCTTCTTTGTCTAATTTTAATACAAATTCTACACCAACACAGATCTATTTAACAGACTCTATAAAGTATTCTCAGGCAACCAGCAATGTTTCTCTAATAACCAATTACAATTTTGGCGATACTGTTTTACAGCAAGGAATTAGTTTTCTAACAAGCTATCAAAAAGGTAATACTCTTAATCAGTCAGGAACAGATGTAACTGATATTGCAAATTCATTTATTAATGCCAATTTAATGTATCGTTTAGTATTTGTTCCTCAAAAATTAACAGTTTTCATTTCCTTAAACTATTCTGTTTTTGAAAGTGAAGGTATGAATAACAATTCTTATGGTCCAACACTTGGCATAGTAAAACAGATGATGAAAGATAAGTTGAAATTAGGATTAAATTCAACTTATTTAAATACTTCAGGAAATAGTGAATCATCATTAATAAATTTTAGAGTTTATGCAAACTATAGTGTGAATAAGCATCATAGCTTTAAAATTGGGGTGAATGTGTTAAACAAGAATGCAAATAATCAAACTATTAATCAGTTTCAAGGAAATGTGGCTTATGCATATATTTTGTAATCTGAAAAACTAACGATATAAATGAAAAATAAAATATTTATAATATTATTAATTCTGCTGAATATCAATTTTGCAATTTCGCAGATTATAAATCCGATTTCAGTTACAACTACACTCACACCTCCATATTCAGCCCTTTTGCCAGACTATAGCTCTCTTGGAGCTAACAAGTTAATTGCATCAATTATTTTAAATGACCTCAACGAACCATCATGGGATGTTAGATTAAAAATTACAATTGAAAGTAATCAAGTACGAATTTCCACAAAACCTAATTTTAGACCAGTTACTCCAATAACAACCTTGCCAGGAACAGCTGTTTCTATATCGGGCGAAGACCTTGAACCTTATTTAAATTATAATAATATTGATGTTGCAGGAATTAGTATGTCAGAATTGCAACAAAATGGAAAATTACCTGAAGGATACTATACTTTTTGTATAGAAGTTTATGACTATGTTTCAGACAGGTTGCTTTCGAATAGTGGTTGTTCGGGTGCTTTTATTCAGCTAAATGGTGTTCCTGTTGTACAAACACCAGAACAAGGAACAGTAATAATGGTTCAGGATCCTTTAAATATACAGTTTCAATGGCAGTTATCTACACCATCGTTTTATGGCGATCCAACTAGTACCGAATATCAATTGTCACTTTATAAAATATTAGATCCTACTGTAGAACCACAGAATTCAATAATCAATAATGTGGTTGAAAAAATTTATGAATCTGATTTTTCACCAAACATAACACTTGTTTATGGAATTACAGAACCGCCACTAGAAGTAGGTCAACGGTATTCATATACAATTCAGGCAACAGATGTTGAAGGAAGAGATATTTTTAAAAATGATGGTTTCTCAGAAGTTGGATGGTTTAACTACGGTTATCCTACAGGAGGAAGAATCAACTTAATATCACCAGAAAATGAAAGAAGTTTTACAATTAGTGAATTTAAACGTTTTCAGTGGGAAGCACCTGATAATACATTAGAAAATCAACAAGTCTATTTTTATACCAAAATTGTTGAAATAATTGGAGAACAAGATACTGCTGATGCTATAGATAATAATCCTGTATGGTATGAGCAAACAACTTCGCCACAAATAAATTCTTTCGGAGGAGATTTTATGCTCAACGAAGGAATTGAAGAACAAAAGGCTTATGCTTGGCAGGTTACAGCACATACAGGCGAGCAAGAAATAGCAAAAAGCCCTATTTATCAATTTATTGGTCCGCCACTAATTGAATGGTTTTGGGCAGGAAATCACAAAGTTTATGTTACACGAACTTTTAATGATGATTTAACTAATTTATCTGGAAAGGGAAAAGTGAATATTAATCCGGAAGGTGACATGTTTGAATTTGAGTTTGACAGCCTGCAAATTGTTAATTCTGGAGGAGAAAACACTTTAATGAGTGGAGAATTATTTTCAGAGTTGACAGATTTTGATGATATTGAGCTAAGTCCAAATTATGCTGATAATGGAAATGCATATTTTCATGCAGAAGCTTTACGTTTAAATAAAAATGAACTTGCTATTAGTGGAACTGTTACTTGGAATTTCCCTCATGCTGTCAATTCAAGCGAGCCACCACAAGTTATTTCGAAGCTTTCATGGATAAATTATGATGCATTAAAATTAAACGGAAAAGCAAATTTAACTGTCAATAATAAATTTGATTTAATAGACCCCGCAAATTTTCGATTAGAATTCGATACAATATCCGATTTCTTTATTATTGATAATAAATATACTGAAAGATTTTATGGAGATATATTTTTACCTGAAAATGTTAAAGATGCCAATAGTAACCGTGTTTCATTACATTTTAATTACATTGATAATTTATATTATTTCACAAATGAAAACATCACAAAATCTAATAATATACTGCTTGTAGAGAACACAGGCTTATTGTTAAACCCTAAGGATATAACTGTAGATTTATCAGAAACAGAATCCCCACAAAGATTTTCTGGTAACCCAGATTGGAAAGGTGTTTATCTAAATAATTTTAATGTAGTTTATCAAACTGATGTTGATGCCGGTGGACAAATGATTATTGACCAAGCTTTATCTCAAAATTTTATTTTAGATAATAGTGCAGAAACAAATGCATGGATTATTTATGAGGGCTTAGAACTAAAAACAGAACATACATTTTCTACAAGCGACAAATGTCATTTCAATACTTTTGAAAGTTCGCTTACAGAATCAAAAATTGTTATTGAACAATCATCATTACAAGAAGGATATTTAAAAGGTACAATAAAAGTTCCTTTCTTAAAAGACGATGAAGATATGGCTTATACTTTGCCACTTTCTGTTGATGGTTTTACTCATGGATACCTTGATGATAATTTGCAAAACTTTGTTGTTGCACTGAATCCTGACAAGGAGAAATTGCATATTGATATGATAGTAAAACAAGCTGTTTTTGCTAATAATGAAAGACTTGATTTGGTCGTTGATCTTGATTGGCGGGGAATTCAATGTTTTGCAGGAAACATAGATGGACTAAGTGTTTGGGGAGATCAAAATATTGGTTTTGGCGAAAAAAATGGAAAAAAAGCCCTTACAACACAATTAACAGGATTATATGAAAATACATACGATATTGTTATTGATAGTCTAGTTGCATCTAAAATGTATAGTGATTATTTAATTGGATACATTGGAAATATTGTATTATCCGAAGACATTAGTGGAGATAATGGTCCAACAAGATTTGTTGCCGGTGCTACAAAAACCGTTGATATAGATTTGCCAAATACAGCAATAGAGCCTTCGCAAATAATGAAAGAATTTATCTCTGATGCGATTGATTTTGTGCAAGATGGAGAAATAAACATTACTATTCCATTTTTTAATTTAGTTTCTCCTGTGGTTATTTTATATGGATATCTTAAGATTATGCACAATAATCCTGATTGGGGAACAGCTTTTTATGCTTCCGTTAATGCTCAGTTATTAAAACCAAAACGAATGGATTTAGGGGCGCTCTTTTTACTTGGGAAGAAAGAGGGAACTCCCTATTGGTTTGCCGAATTATCAATGAATAAAGAAGAAGAAGATAGTCCAACTATTCCTGGAGTTGGAATGTCTCTCAATGATTTACAATTATTGGCACAAGATGGAATACCTGTGGGACCTATTAGTATTACATCAATGGTTGGACGAGTTTACCATCATATGAGTGCACAAACACCTGTTGGTGTTGATTGTAATATGGATTTTGCAGAAATCGAAGAACCTGGTGCTGTTCTTGATATTGATTTAGGACAAATGATAGATTTGCCTGATTTTCCGGATTTAGATTTTTGTAGCATATTAGATTTTCTTGATGAATCTCAAAAAAGAGATTTACTTGATGAAATGAGCAAGGAAGAGTTTTATACAATTCTCGAAACAATGTCTATTGACGACATGGTTAGCATCAAAGACTATATTCTAAGTCATGACCCAACTGCAGGAGATGCAGTAAATGCTATGATGATTGCTTATGGTTTGGCAAATGACCCTGAAGATTTTAATTATGCAAGAATTGCAAGATTATTTCCAAATATTGATTGGAATAGTATGTTGGCAGAAGAAGACTATGGAGGATTACAATGGGGCGATTTATGTAATTTAAGTTTACCATCTTGGCCTACTATTCCAAGTTTGTGCGAGATGTCAGAATATGTATTAAACAAAGTTCTTGGGGAATTACCTCCACCTGATTATGCTATTTTAGAGGATTTAGACCCTGATATTGATTGGACTGTTGTAAAGGCAGAATATCCTGAAGCACATTGGCCTAGCCTAAGAGAACAATTCCCTGATGGAGGTTTATGTAATTTAGTAATGCAATATCCTAATATTGATTGGGGTTACATATATTTGAAAGTTCCAGAATTACCCAAATTACCATGGCCAATTGATTGGAGCAAATATATTCCTAATATGCCGAATATTGATTTGACAATCCTTTTCCCTGATATTACAATCCCAGATTTAGATATTCCTGATATGTCATTGGGAAGTGTTGAAGTAGACTACGATGTTAATCCAGATATTTCTTATGGTGGATATTTATTTGTAGCCATAAAAGATAATGCCACCAAAGGAATTAATATGAAAGCCAAAGGAACAATGGAGATGGCATTCAACAATTCGGGTGGACTAGATAATCTTGGTTTAAAATTGGAATGTACACATTTCAACATACCTGGTGGTATTCTTGACCCCTTTGCAAAAGGTTTAGGTTGCCTTTCTTATACTTCTACAAATAATCAGTTTGTAGGTGATTTCTTTGCAGATGTACATAGTCCTACAATGTGTGCTCACGGTAATTTACATTTTGATGTTTCTGATGATGATTTTCATATAAATTTGGCAAGTCGGAAAAACCCTGTAATTGTCCAACCTTTCTGTGGATTGGGACCAGTAAGATGGGAAGGATTTTTCTCTTTTGACCCCAATCAAATCGCTGTTGGACTTGGTGTAACTGTAAATTATGGTTTACATGTTTCATTTACACCTATTGACGGATGTGATTTATATGTAGATGCTAGAATGGGATATTATGCAAATATTTATGCTGCAATTAATTACAATCCTGATTTTTACCTCGAAGAAGCAGAGTTTAATGCAGGTTTTCACGCAGGATTATCAGTTGGAACAGGCGGATGGTTGTGTGGAGACCATAATCTTACAATTGCCAGTGTTTCGCTTGATGGAACGCTTAGATATAAACATAGCCCAAATAAAAATATTATGGGAAGGGTTAAGGGGTCGGCCAATTTCTTAGATTTAGTTGAAGCTGATGTGGAATTTGAAGTAGATGTAGACTTATAAGTGTAAAAATGAAAATGAATAAAACATATTTAACATTAATCCTATTAATATTTTCTATTAATATTTTTTCTCAGGAAAAAGTAAAAGTTATTACTTCTGTTGCTGAAAACAATAATGAGATAAATGTAAAATGGTATAGTAAAAATGTTTTTATTGATAAGGCTGTTGATATATACCGAACAGAAAGCAATACTGAAAACTGGATAAAATTAAATTCAACAGCTATAAAAAAGCAAAATCAAATTCCTGAATCATTATTACAAAAAGATGAAATATTTAACATTCTCAATAATGTATTATCAGGAAATAAAAACGAAGAAAATAATGGGTTTATAATAATCGCTGTTATGATAAAATCTGTTGAATATCCTGGATTTGCAGATTATTTGGGCATTCAATATTTTGATAAAACAGCAACAAAAGGGAATTCATATAAATATAAAATTGTTGCTATTGATAACAATAAAACACTTGGTATTTCAGAAGCTATTACTTTTAACAATTATAAATTAAACTCTGCACCCGATTCTGCAAGTATTGATATTTTAAATAATATACCTTCTATCTCATGGAAAGCAGATGAAAATACTTTTTTTGGGTATAATGTATATCGCTCAGGAAATTCAAAAAGTGAAAAACAAAAGATAAGTAAACAACCAATAATAGTAAGTAAAAATGAAAAGGGTGAATATTCTAAGTATTCCTTTAATGATGATACATTAAATATTGGAGAAACTTATTATTATCAAATTAAAGGAATAAATTATTTTGGACAAGAATCAGAGTTTTCAAAAGAACTTGTTGCTATAATAAAAGATATTACTCCTCCTCCTCCTCCTTCCTCCCTGAAGATTGAAGTTACAGGAAAAATTATTCTATTAAATTGGGAGACAATAAATGTTCCTGATTTGTCAGGATATAATATTTACAAATCGAAAGAAAAGTATGGCTCATATGCTAAAATAAATAAAGAGATAGTAAGTAAGGATAATCAAATTTATATAGATACGGCCCAAAATGTTGGGGTGTTGTACTATAAAATTTCCTCTGTTGATACTTCTGATAATGAGGCATTTTCTTATGTCTATCCTGCTGACATAAAAGATGTTTTCCCACCCGAAACACCAAAGCAAGTTCTTTGTAAATCAGATACAGGTAAAATATTCATTTCATGGAAAGAAAATTCTGAAACCGATTTAGATGGATATTTAATATATCGAACAATAAATAAAAATGATAAAAGTAAATTTTCATTATTAAATACAGAACCAATAAAAACAAATAAATATACCGATGTACTTCCAAAAGAAGCAAAAAATAAATTCTTATACAAAATTGTAGCTATTGATACCTCTTCAAATAAAAGTGAATATTCTGATTATGCAGTAACAAGTCTTCCAGATATAATTGCTCCTAAAAAACCTATAATAAAATCAATTTCTGCAAACGAAGAAAGTTTACAAATTGAATGGTTTCAGAATTTTGAAGTCGATTTAGCTGGTTATGATGTGTATCGAAAAGCAAAAAATGATACAACAGCACAAAACGAAAAATTAAATATTAATACTATATCCAAAAATGTAATAGTTTTTACCGATATTTTTGCAGAACCGAGAGTGCAATATACATATTCAATTGTTGCTTTTGATACTTCTGGCAATTATTCTGAATTTTCAGATGTTTATCCAGCAGTTTTATTAAATAAAAATAAGAATGATTTTTCTTTCTCAAATTTTAAAGCAACGTACAATAAAAATAAAAAACAGGTAAAACTAACTTGGAAAATTAAAGATATAGATAATATCAAAGGCTTTATGGTTTATAAAAAAGATAATGCAAATTCAAAACTAAAACCAATAACAGGATTAATAAATGAACTTGAATATATCGACAAAAAAATTAAAGCTAAGAGTTCATTAGCATATCAGATTAGAGTATTTACTAAAAGTGGTTTAATTATTAAATCTGATGAGAAAATAATAGCAATAGAAATTGAATAAAAGTAATTATTATGAAAAAGTTAATATTATTATTTGTATTTACCCTCTTTATATTAGGCAGTTATGCGCAAGTTGGAATTAATACTACTGCCCCAGATTCTTCGGCAATTTTGGATTTAAATTCAATCAACAAAGGATTATTAATTCCAACTATGACAAGCTTCGACCGCGAAGCAATGGCTTCTAATCCACCTGTAAGTGGTTTGGCCGCAGGATTGCTCGTTTATGATACGGATACGAAAAGATTTTATTTTTGGGACAAGAGTCTTGTTCCAGAAAAATGGGTAGTTCTTAATAATTGGCGTAAAGAATATACAAACAATACTGCTGACGATGAACACGTTTATATTGACTTAGAAAATAATTCGAATGTTGGAATAAATCTCAATAATCCAAATAGTAAATTAACAGTAAATGGTAACCTATCTGTTGGCGATAATATAACAGCACCTGCAAATGGTGCTTATGTAGATGGAAAAGTTATAATAGGTCCATTTCCAAGCACAGGAACTGACAAACTTGAAGTTAATGGTAATGCTATAGCAACAGAGACTGTAACAGCAAATATGTTTGTTGGAAAAGGAATAACTCCTGTTGGTGGAATTATTATGTATTCAGGAGATGCTTTAGGAACATTGTTTGATGGAAATGGTGTGGGTATTATAGGTTCTAAAATGGAGGGTTGGGCTATTTGTAATGGATATAATGGAGTTCCTGATTTGCGTGATAAATTTGTTGCAGGAGCTGGAAATTCTTATGCTGTAAGAAGTACTGGTGGTGAAGATACTCATACTTTATCAGTAACAGAAATGCCTAGTCATAATCATTCAGGTAGCACAAGTACAACTGGTGCTCATACACATAGTTATACTCATGCAAGTGGTGGCGAGGGGTATGTTGCATTATACAATGATGATAATGAGGTATTTAAATACGGTGGTCGAACTGGAGTCAATACGGGTTCTGATGGAAATCATTCTCATACTGTTTATAATCAGGGAGGTGGTACTCCACACGAAAATAGACCATCATTTTACGCAGTATATTACATAATAAGAGTTAATTAAAAATTAAATATTATGAAAAAACTAATATTATTATTCATATTTACTGCCTTAACATTAGGTAGTTTTGCTCAGATTGGAATTAATACTACAGCTCCCGATTCTTCGGCAGTTCTAGATTTGAATTCTAACAATAAAGGTTTGTTAATACCAACAATGACAACCGTTCAGCGTGACGCAATGGCAGCAAGTCCACCAGCAACAGGTTTGGCAACAGGATTACTGGTTTATGATACAGATATTGCAAGGTTTTATTTTTGGGATATAGATAAATGGGTAGTTCTTAATAATTGGCGTAAAGAATATACTGATAACACATTAGATAATGAACATGTGTATATTGATTTAGAAAATAGTTCAAATGTAGGAATAAACGAAAATTCTCCAAACAGTAAACTAACAGTAAATGGGAATTTATCTGTTGGAGCAAATACTGCAGCACCAACAGATGGAGCTTATGTTGATGGACAAGTTAAAATAGGTTATTCTGGAACTATTACGGACAAACTTATTGTTGAAGGAAATACAAGCACAACGGCAACCTCAACAGCAGATATCTTTGTAGGAAGAGGAGTTGCGCCAGTTGGATTAATTGGAATGTATTCTGGTTCTACAGCAGGATTATTTGATGGAACAGGCTTGGGTGAAAGTACTACAAAAATGAGGGGTTGGGCTATTTGTAATGGAAATAACGGAACACCCGACTTGAGAGACAAATTTGTTGTTGGGGCAGGAAGTACTTATTCGGTTAGTAACACTGGTGGTGAAAATACTCATACATTGATAATAAATGAAATGCCAAGTCATAGTCATACAGGTAATACAACTTCAAATGGTAACCATAGGCATCCTTGTGGAACAAGGGGTTTTGAAACAAATGGGAATCAGGGTGCTGATGGATCTACTGATGACTCTAATATTAACACTCAATATGCAGGAAGTCATACCCATTCATTAAACATTAATAATACTGGTAATAGTGTAGCCCACGAAAACCGTCCTCCATATTATGCAGTATATTACATAATGAGAATTAACTAATAATGAGAAATAGAAGTCAACATAATATATATTAAATAAATTATTATGGCAAAAAAGATATTTAATCTTGCAATTAAAATATTTACATCTTACTTAATGATTGTCGGAGTCATTAGTAGTGTTTATGCGCAAGATACTTTAACCGTAGGAGAGGCTAGAATTAAATTAGTTGACGATGTTCCAATGTATATAAATGGAACAATTATTAATAATGATAGTGCAATATTTAATTCCGGCAATATTTATATTAAAGGCAATATTATTAATAATCATACTAGTGAACTTTTTACTAAAGGTGAAGAGGGTCGTGTAATATTTATTGGAGATACTTTACAGCAAGTTGCTGGACAATATCCTGTTCGGTTTAACAAACTAAAATTAGAAAAACCAGACTCATTACTTTTTGGTCAAACAATAACAGTTTCCGACTCCGTTATTTTTATAAAAGGAATTATTAATCTCAATGGAGAAAATATGTACCTAGATAATTCTGATTTATCTGTTAATGGATTACTTGATGTTGAAAAAGATACAGCAAGAATTGTAAGTGATTCAGGTTATGTTTGGTCAGAATTGCCATTAGCTACATATATTTCACAAAAAGGTTTGGGAATGGGTTTGCATTTGAGCAATATCTCAGGTGGAGATTTAAAAATTGAACGCGGTCATACTTCAGAAATTACTGTTACAGACGGAAGCATTAAAAAATATTTTAACCTTTATCCTACTAATGCTAATCAAGATGCAGATGTTAGTATTTATTATCTTGATAATGCCGATTTTGATGATGTAAATTGTACAGAAGCAGATTTTAAATTATGGTCATCTTATACCGAAGGATACTATTACGAAAATAAATATGGCGAACTTTATGCTGCAGATGATTCTGTATTTACAAATGGAGATATAATAAACATACAAAACCCTACCAGAATAACAATTGCTGATCATATTTGTGATAATCCTCCGATTGTTGACTTGGGTGGAGATACCATGCACATTTGTTTTGGAAATACTGAAAGTATTAATGCCGGAAATCCGGGTTATGATTTTATGTGGAACACAGGTGCAACTACTCAACAAATATATGTTTCAACGACAGGAAATTATTTTGTAACTGTAACTGACCCTCATGGTTGTTTTACGATAGATTCTATTACTGTTGTTATAGATTCTATTCCACATCCCGAATTTACTACAGTAAGTGGTGGTAGTTATGAATGTGCAGGAGATACTTTCTATTTTACAAATACAAGCACAATTGATATTTCTGGCGCACCAATGACATATTTGTGGGAGTTTGGCGATGGATCAAGTTCTATTGATTCAGTAAGCTCTGTAGCATATCTTACTGCAGGAAATTATACAGTAACATTAACAGTAAGTTCTGTTGATGGATGTCAGCGTATTGCTACAAAAGACCTGGTTGTAAATCCTTTGCCTGTAGTCTCATTTAATTACAATAATGTGTGTAGTCTTGAGCCTATTTCGTTTACAAACACTACATCCGGGGCAATTATGAGTAACAATTGGCAGTTTGGAGATGGAAATACATCATCGACATCTGACCCAATTTATACTTATGCTGGAACAGGTTCATATGATGTTGTTCTAACTGTTGTAAATAATTATGGTTGTGTAGATTCCTTAACACAAACAGCAATGGTTTATGCTCCCGGAACAGCAGATTTTACTATTAATGATGCAGAAGTTTGTCAAGGGAATTCATCAGTATTTCATAACTCTTCAACAGTTGCAAGTGGAACATTAACTTATGTATGGGATTTTGGCAATGGAATGAGTTCAACAACTGCAAACCCTATTATTATGTATGATACTGTGGGAATTTATGATGTAAGTCTTATTGCAACAACAGAAAATGGTTGTAATGATACAATTACAATACCTGTTACTATTTTCCCAAATCCTGTTCCCGATTTTACTTTAAATGATGTTTGTTTGGGAGATACTGTCTATTTTGTTAATACCACAACAATAAATCCTGCAGAAGTTTTAACTTATGAATGGAGTTTTGGTGATGCAACAACATCAACAGATATTGATTTTAATAAAATTTATACAAGCCAAGGTAGTTATACTGTTAATTTGATAGCTACATCTACAAACGGATGTTCACAATCTATAAGCAAAACAGTAAATATCTATCCAAACCCTACAAGCAATTTTGTTTGCCAACCGGTATGTGAGGGCGATGCAAGCGTATTTCAAAATAATTCATATCCAAACGATGGTTCTTTAAGTTATTTATGGGATTTTGGCGATAGTAATACTTCTATAGAAGATAACCCAAATTATATTTATCTAACAGCTGGAACTTTTAATGTAGAATTAATTGCTACTTCTGCTTATGGCTGTTCCGATACAATTAATCAATATGTAATAGTTTATCCAAATCCAATTGTAGATATTGGCGACACTATTTATCATTGTTTCGATTCTTACATTATTGATGCACAAAATACAGGATTTACTTATTTGTGGTCAACAAATGCACAATCACAAAGTATTACAGTTTATACTGATGATAATTATTCTGTTACAGTAACTTCAAATGATGGATGTAGTACTGTAGATAATGTACAGGTATATTTAAATACTCCTGTTGTCATTAATTTGGGTGGCGATATTATTGATGCCTGTGATTTTATAACATTAGATGCGGGTTATCCCGGAGCAGATTATCTATGGTCAACAACAGAAACTACCCGTACCATTCTTGTTACAACATCTGGCACTTATTCGGTAACTGTTACAAATCAGGGATGCACAGGTGATACAAGTGCAGTAGTAAATATTCATCAATCACCAATAGTCGATTTGGGTAATGATATTACTGTTTGTGATGGTACAATAGTAAATCTTGATGCTCAAAATTCAGGAGCTGATTTCGAATGGTCAACAAGCGAAACAAGTCAAACAATTAATGTAACAAGTGGTGGAGATTATTGGGTTGCTGTAACAAATCAATATTCATGCACAACTTACGATACTGTTCTTGTTACTTTTAATCCTTTGCCTATTCTTAATTTCCCTGACGATACTACTGTTTGTGGAAGTACTATTTTAGATGCAGTAAATCTCGGGTCAACTTATTTATGGAACGATGCTTCAACATCTCAAACTCTTTTTGTTTCTACAACAGGGCAATATTGGGTAGAAGTAATTGCAGGAAATAACTGTTCTTTATCCGACACAGTAAACATAACAGTAAATCCAGCTCCAATTGTTGATTTAGGTAATGATGCAAGCATCTGTAATGGAGATATTCTTGTATTAGATGCCGAAAATATTGGTAGTTCTTATTTATGGCATACAGGAGCAACTACACAAACATTAGAAGTTTCTGCCAGTTCCGATTATTGGGTAAGTGTAACAAATTCATTTAACTGTTCAGTTATTGACACAATTAATATCCTTGTTAATCCAAAGCCAACAGTCAACTTAGGAGCTAATCAATTTCTATGTGCCAATCAATCTGCATTATTAGATGCAGGTAGTGATGGGATAAGTTATTTGTGGAATTCTACATCTGGATTTACTTCAACAAATAGTTCCGTATTAGTTTCAGATTCTGGACAATATTGGGTTGATGTTACTAATATTCATAACTGTGTTTCATCTGATAGTGTTTTAGTACAATATTCCGATTTTTCTATAAGTGCATATTTCCTTGCACCTACTGAGGCAAAAATTGGTGATACTATACAATTTGTTGATGTTTCTTATCCTACGCCAGATACTTATTTGTGGGAATTTAAAGATGGAATAACAAGCGAAGAACCGCTGCCTACACACATTTATTATATAGAAGGAACTTTTAATGTTCTACTTTCTGTAGGAAATAATTTTTGTTCTGATACTATATCAAAATATATACTTATTGAAGGTACAAATAAATATTTTGCTTATCCTGATAGTGTATTTGATGAAGAACCTGAAACATTGTTCGAAATTTATACATCAAAGATTTATCCGAATCCTAATAATGGTAGATTTATATACGAGTTAGAAATTAACGAACAATCGCAAGTAAATCTGTATTTATATAATATTAACGGACAATTACTATATAGAGAGGAAATTGATAATGCAAGTTATTTGCTGAAATCTTATAGTTTTGAATATTTAAAACCCGGGATTTATATCTATAAAATGATTGTTAGAGATAAAACAGAAACTTATAAAGTTGTAAAATATAATTGATGCCTTGGATTTTTAAACCATGAAAATAAATACTTTAATAAATCAAATACAGATTGTTGACAACGGGCTAAAGAGTGAAGCTAATAAGTCAGTAAATCAATTATTAACTATCCGCAATTGCTTGATTGGATATTATATTGTTCAATATGAGCAAAAAGGTGAAGATAGAGCAAAATATGGTGAACGATTATTACAAACATTATCAGAGAAATTAGATATAAAAGGGATGTCTTATAGGAATTTGAATCTGTTTAGAAAGTTTTTTTTGACTTTTCCTGAAATTATGCAGTTGTTGACTGCACAATCTTCTGAATTCATTCTTCCAATTATGCAGTCGGTAACTGCAGTTTTTAAAAACCCTCGCCAATCAGTTAACGATAAAGATGTTGTGTCCGAGCAAAAATCAAGTATTCGTTTAGATATTATTGAACAAGATAATAAGTTAAGCGTAGATTTTTCAGAAGAACGAATTTTGCTAGCTTACAAAATGATTCAATCATTATCTTTCACTCATTTAGTTCTATTGCTTTCTTTAGACGATGAATTAAAAAGAGCTTTTTACATAATTGAATCGATAAAAGGGGTTTGGAGTGTTAAAGAACTTAAAAGACAAATTAATACCCTTCTTTTTGAAAGAAGCGGGCTTTCAAAAAAACCTGAATTACTTATTGAAAAAATAAATAAGAACCTAAATTCAGAAATAACATCAACATTAGTAAAAGATATTTACACCTTTGAGTTTTTAGGTTTACCAGAAAAATATGCTGTTGAAGAAACTGAATTGGAAAGCGCTCTTCTTGATAATATTCGTGAGTTTATACTCGAACTTGGAGACGGATTTTGCTTGGAAGCAAGACAAAAACGAATTTTAATTGGACAAAAATACTATTTTATAGATTTGGTATTTTATCATCGTATTCTTAGATGTCATGTGCTTATTGATTTAAAAGTGAATGAATTCGACCATGTGAATGCAGGACAATTAAATACTTATATAAATTACTATAAAAAAGAAGTGAAACAAGAATACGATAATGACCCTGTTGGTATATTGATGGTAACTAACAAAGAAGATGCATTGGTAGAATTTGCCACAGCTGGTATGGATAAAAATTTATTTGTAAGTAAATATATGCTTAAATTACCAAGTAAAGAAAAATTGGAACAATTAATAAGAAACGAAATAAAAAATATATAAATCAGAAATCAAAAAATATGAAAAAACAATATACATATATAATAGTCCTGATAGTGGCAATTCTCAGTATATCTTCAAAATCTTATGCTTTAGATTCTTTTGGAGGAACCTTAGAGCTAGCTGATGACACAGTTTGCTACGGAAATAACTATGGAATGCTCCGATTAAATGGAGAAATTGGCGATGCTCAATATTGGGAATATTCTACAAGTGGAGGTAGTCCTTGGATTACAATTAATCATACAAATGATTCTCTTGAGTATAATGATTTAACTCAAACAACATATTTTAGAGTTATTGTAAAATATCTTAGCACACCACAAGATACATCAAGCATTGCAGTTGTTCATGTTAGTCCTATATCAGTAGCAGGAACACTTTCGCAAAATATGGAAGTTTGTGCTGCAGGCAATTCAGAAACTCTACAACTTACAGGATATACAGGAGATATTGACTATTGGGAATACTCAAGTGATGGAGGAACAATTTGGAATACTATTGCTAATACAGCAGATACATATACATTCAATAATCTTTCTACAACAAATTTATTCCGTGTAATTGTAAAATCAGGAGTATGTTCTACCGATACCTCAAACACAATTACAGTAACAGTTTATCCTCAAACAAATGCTGGTTTACTTTCTGTTAGCGATACAGTTTGCTATGGTAATAATTTAGGTGAAGCCATACTTACGGGTTTTACAGGCGACATTGTTCGTTGGGAAACATCATCTACAGGCTATGCTCCTTGGTCAAGTATAAATTACATAAGTGATACATTGGAATATACCAATCTTGTAAATACAAGTTATTATAGAGTTGCGGTAAAGAGTGGTATTTGTGATGAGTTTATTTCAAATGATATTTCACTGGTTGTTTCTCCTGTTTCTATTGGAGGAATCATTTCCGGTTCTCAAGAAGTGTGTAGTCAGGTAAATAATGGCACATTAGTTTTATCAGATTATACGGGAGATATTAAAAATTGGCAATATTCAACCGATTTTGGAACAAGTTGGAGCGATACAGCAAATATTAATCATACTTTCAATTATAGTGGATTAATTCAAACAACGCAATTTAGAGTTGTGATAAAAAGCGGAGCTTGCGATACAGCATATTCCGAAATTTCAACAATTACTGTTAATCCTTTACCTGATGTTTTATTTTCTTACGATACTGTTTGTAGAACTCAAGCAACAACATTTGTAAATAATTGCATAATTATTACAGGAAGCATATCAACTTATAGTTGGGATTTTGGAAACGGTGATGGCAATAATGCAGAAACACCAATTTATACTTATCCTGTTGATGGAACATATACAGTAGAATTAACAGCCACATCAAACAAAGGCTGTATAAATACTTTATCACAAATTGTAATAGTAAATCCTTCTCCGGTTGTTGATTATTCTTTTAGTAATGTTTGCGATAATGATACAGTTTATTTTACAAATTCATCATTTTCTACTATAGCAGGAGCCTTATCATATTCTTGGAATTTTGATGATGCTTCAACAATTATCTCTGATGAAAATCCTTCTCATCTGTATGCTCAGTCGGGTAGCTATAATGTTAAGCTTGTAGTTGAAGAAGATGCTACTGCTTGTAAAGATTCTGTTATAAAATTAGTTGAGGTTTATCCCAGAGCAGTACCCGATTTTAGCTTTACAAATATTTGTGACGGAAACGAAATGATTTTTACTAATAACACAACTATCTCAAGTGGAAGCATCAATTATTATTGGACTTTTGGCGACGGACAATACGAAAGCTCTTTAAGTCCTACCCATTTGTATAGCTCAGACGGAGTATATAGTGTTCGATTATCAGCTACAACAGATCATAATTGCCTTGATACTATTGCAAAAGATGTAATAGTCTTTGCTCAACCAGTTGCTGGTTTTTCAGGAACAGATATTTGCTATACCGATACTTTCCTTTTTCAGAATGAGTCTGTAATTAATTCCGGAACAATGTCATATTTGTGGAATTTTGGAAACGGTAATACATCTGTTGAGGAAAATCCAAACTACTATTATTTTGCTCCTGGTACTTACAATGTATCATTAACAGTAGAGTCTGATAGTGGATGTACTGATGAGGTTTATAATAGTGTAAATATTTATTCGTTGCCCAATGTTCTATTCGATGTAAGTGATGTATGTCTTTACGATTCGGCAATATTTGTAAATAATTCGACCATACAAAGCGGTAGTCTTGTATATCAATGGTATTTTGGCGATGCCTCTGGTTCAGTGCTTGAATATCCAAAACATATTTATGATACAGCAGGCACTTATTCAATAAAACTTATTGCAACTGCCGGAGGTATGTGTTCAGATTCTATTACAAAAACTTTAGATATTTTCCCGATTCCGATTCCCGATTTTGACGCTACAAATGTTTGCGATGGAGAAGAATCTCGTTTTTACAATCAAACAACAATATCGTCTGGTAATATTGATGGCTTCTCGTGGGATTTTGGAGATGGAACCAATTCTGTTCAAGAAAATCCTGTTCAGCAATATCTAAATCCGAATACTTATACTGTTCAGCTTGTTGTTAGCTCAAATAATGGCTGTACTGCCGATACTTCGATGCAAGTAACAGTTGATTATATGCCAATAGCAAATTTTGTTGTTTATGACGTTTGTGCCAACGATCCGATAAGCCCATCTAATTTAAGCACAATAGAGCAGGGTAGTATGACATATCTATGGAAATTTGGCGACAATGATACATCAATAGTCCCAGAGCCAAATCATTTATATGATGCTTCGGGAATTTACGGAATTACTCTTTTGGTATATTCCGAAAATTCTTGTGTAGACTCATTAATCAGATATGTGAAAATAAATCCGCTGCCAGATGCTTATGCGGGTGTAGATACCAGTATCAGCAAAGGAAGCGAAGTCTTACTTGCAGCTTTGGGCGGAAATATTTACAATTGGTTTCCGTCAACAAGTTTATCTAATCCCACAGTTTCTAATCCTACAGCATCGCCAACAATTACGACAGAATATGTTGCTCAGATTGAGGATTTGAATGGCTGTGTAAACTACGATACAATTATTGTTACAGTTATTGATGACTACAAAATAACTCCAAACAATATAATTACACCCAATGCCGATGGAGTTAATGACACATGGAAAATTGAAAATATTGAAAACTATGGAACTTCAACAGTACTAATTTATGATAGATGGGGTAATGAAATTTACAATAAAGTAGCTTATGATAATTCGTGGAATGGGACAAATAGCAATGGCGATCTATTGCCCGATGGCTCGTATTATTATGTAATAATATTCGACGAATCTGATATTGTATACAAGGGAGCAATATCCATTTTAAGAAATAATTAAATTCAGAAAATGATGAAGAAGATATATATAATATTAATATTTGCTCAGGTTTCAATAATTACTTTTGGACAACAGCTTTCTGTTAATGACCAGTATTTTACTAACGGATATTTTTCAAATCCCGCTAAAGCTGGTAGCACCGACAATACAAATGCGTTTATGCTTAATCGTCAGCAGTGGATAGGTATACAAGGAGCTCCTCAGACATCTGTTTTTAGTATCGATGGTAAAACCAACAATAAGAAAGTTGGGCTGGGCTTGATGTTATCGAGCGATATCGACAATATTTTTAACAGAACTACAGTTTCGGGGACTTATGCATATCATCTAAAGATTTCGGAAAAACAAAATATCTCACTGGCTGCTTCGGCGGGCTTGATGAATGTACATATTGCTTTTGATGATATTATGGCTGATAATACTTTCGACCCCTTATTGCTATCGGCAGATGCCAACTGCACAAGTTTTGATGCAAACTTTGGAGTAAACTATAATCTCGAAAATTTGGAAGTAGGTTTGGTAGCTTATCAATTGGCCGGCACGCGTTTTAATTACGAATCGCAGACAGAAGAAAAGAATGTAAATTATCAGTTAATTCAACATTTTATGGGGCTTATAAATTATACTTTTACAATAAAGCCAGAAAAATTAACTGTAGCTCCCAGCGTAATTGTGCGTTCGGTAATGGGAATAGACCCTCAGCTTGACGCAGGATTTTTTCTTAAATATCAAGATCTGATCTGGACAAATATTGCTTGGCGACAAAATTCGTGTGTTTATGCATCTGTTGGTGCTATTATTTATGATAATATTATTATTGGTGGCTCTTATGAGTATAACATTGGCAGTATTTCTAAGTTTTCTGGTTCGAGTTTCGAAGTAATTGTTGGATATAGATTTGGTGGTGGTTCTCAACAAAAATCTTCGGGTTCGTCTGTAAGCAACTCTGATATTAAACGATTAAAAGAGATTGCACAAAAGCAATCGGAAGAAATGGACAAAGTAATTTCTGAAAACAAAAAACTAAATAAAAATATTAAAAGAAATGAAAATGACATTACTCTTTTAAAAGAAGAAATTGAAAGATTACAGCATTCGTCAAAACTTAACCATTCGGACAAAAAGCACATTGATGATTTTAAAGCAACACACGAAGTAAAATCTTTCAACACTACTATGTATACCGACCCCGATAGTACAAGTGATGGTTTTAAAAGCGAACAATATTGTGTAATAGCCGGTGCATACAAAACTGTTAAAAATGCAAAATTGGGACAGAAAATTTTAAAGCGTGAAATAAACCTTGATACCTATCTTATTAAAAACCCGGGAAGTTCATTTTATTTCATTGCTACAGACTTTTTCGACAATACTAAAGATGTTACTGAGGAACACAAAAGACTAAAAGCCTTGCATATTGAAACCATTATTAATGGAAAAACCTGGGTTTATAAAGCAAAGTAAATTAATTGAGAATCCTCACAAAGAACAATTGTATTGCTAACATTATTTGACTCTTATAAGCTAAAGAATAAGCTTTTTAATTGCAAGAAAAACGTTTTATAAAATTATCATAACATTTTTATAAAAATAGCGTAATAACAAGTATGAAAAATTCTACAATTAGTTTTATCTTATTTATAATATTTTCTCATGCATATTCTCAAAATGCAACTATAAAGGGAAAAATAACAGACAGTTCAAATAATGAGGATTTATTTGGCGTAAATATAATAACAAATGAAAAACAGGGAGCAACAACAGATTTTGACGGAAATTATATAATGGAAATTACACCTGGGAAAAAAACATTGAACTTTTACTATGTTGGATATCAGGATGTAAAAAAGGAAATTGATGTGAAAGATGGAGAAACACTTACAATCAATATTCAGATGGGAGTTGAATCTGAGTTAATAAATGAAGTCGTTGTAAGTGCAGGAAAATTCGAACAAAAACTTTCTGATGTAACAGTTTCGATGGAAGTTTTAAAAGCACAACAAATAGAGAATATCAATACAACTTCTATGGAAAATGCTATAAATCAAATTCCAGGTATTGAAATAATGGATGACCAACCAAGTATTAGAGGTGGTAGTGGCTATAGTTTTGGGGCAGGTTCTAGAGTAATGGTATTAATGGACGATCTTCCAATATTATCTCCCGATGCCGGTGATGTAAAATGGAATTTTATTCCTGTCGAGAATATATCGCAGGTTGAAGTTATCAAGGGTGCTTCTTCAGCTTTATTCGGTTCTTCAGCTCTTAATGGTGTTATTAATATTAGAACAGCTTTTCCAAAAGACAAGCCGGAGACAAAATTCAGTTTATATAATGGATTATATATGAACCCGAAAAGAAAGGATTTGATTTGGTGGGGAAATAATCAACAAATGTTTAGTGGTGCAAATTTTCTTCATAGCAGAAAAATTGGCAATCTAGATTTTGTTACTGGAGCACATGTTTTTAATGATAATGGATATAGAAAAAACGAAAATGAAGAAAGGGCAAGAATTAATATGAACCTAAAATATCGTGATAAAAAAGTTCGCGGATTAATTTATGGCATTAATTCAAATTTTTTGTATTTCGATAAATTGGATTTTATAATGTGGGATAATGATACGACAGGAGGATATACTCAATCAGACGAGACAATAACTTCTTCGCAGGGAGCCAGAATTAATATTGACCCATATATATCTTATACTAATGTAAAAGGGAGCAAACATTCACTAAAAACCAGGTATTATTATGTAGCAAATACATACAAAGACGATTCTACAAAAGATAGTAAAGCAGGTATGTACTATGCTCAATATCAATTTCAAAAAAAACTTGGGAATAGTTTACATTGGATTTCTGGTATATCTACTACATTTTCCGATATTACATCAAATTTATTCGGAAATCATTACAGCTCTAATTTTGCTTGTTTTACTCAATTTGATAAAAAAATCAAAAGATTATCTTTATCTGCCGGTCTAAGAACAGAGTATTTTAGAATAGATTCTACAGAAACTGTTTCAAAAATTGATTTGATGATTTCAAATGACACATTAAAACTACCTGTTATTCCTGTTGTAAGAGCAGGTGCTAATTATCAAATAGCAAAATATACATTTATCAGGGCTTCTTTTGGGCAAGGCTTCAGATTTCCATCTGTCGCAGAAAAATACACATCTGCCTTAGTCAGTTCTCTTAGAATATTTCCAAACCCCAACTTAAGATTGGAGAAAGGATGGAGTGCCGAAATTGGAATAAAACAAGGTGTGAAAATTGGCAATTGGAACGGATACCTTGATATTGCAGGGTTTTGGACAGAATATGAAGATATGATGGAATATGCTTTTGGCGTTTATAATCCCGAAACATATAAACCCATGGATCCCTGGAATAATCCAGTAGATTCTGCCATATTTATGGAATATGCAATGGCAGGAAAATTCTTAGAATGTTATGGATTCCAGTCAAGAAATGTAGGAAATGCGAAAATTACCGGAGTAGATGCTAACTTTACAAGTGCAGGCGAAATTTTTGGTATCCCTACAACTTTCATGATTGGCTATGTTTATACAAACCCTATTGACCTGACTGTTGACCCCAATGATACAACTAGAAGTACAGACAGCAATATGCTTAAATATCGATTTTACCATTCAGTAAAAGGGGATGTTCAATTCGAATACAAAAAACTAACTTTTGGTTTAAGCTATGTGTTTAATAGTTACATGGTAAATGTCGATGATATATTTTTGAAACCTATGACTGGCGACATTTATATTGTTCCCGGGTATAGTGACTACAGAGAAAGACATAACACAGGTTATGAAGTCTGGGATGCGAGAATTGCTTATAATCTTACAGAAACATCAAAAGTTTCAATTGTTGTAAAGAATTTGCTTAACGAAGAGTATATGACCCGTCCTACAGACTTAAGACCACCTAGAAATATTGCAATTCAGTACGTGCTTAGTATATAATTTGAAAAATTCTATGAACTCTTTATTAATTGTTTTGTATATGCTTTTTTCCCGTTAGTTACAGAAAATATATATACCCCTTTTGTAAGTTTTTCGCCGTTAAATCTAAAATAATTATCTCCTGTATGAGATCTTGTTTTTTCAGAATATACTTTTTCTCCAAGAATATTGAATACTTTTAGCTCTACTGTTTCGGAGGTATTGTTGTGAAATCCGATTCTTGAAGTTGAATAAAAAGGATTAGGAATATTTCCCAGCAATGAAAATTCTTTATTATTAAAATCCTTAATTGTAGCAGATTCATTAATAACGATTACCAGCGAAGTGTCGTCTGTTTGTTCCGGAGTTGCAACAGGGTTGCCAAGAATTGATATGTATGGAATAACCCTAACTCCGAGATTATATGTTCCAGCTGTTGTAGGCGTGCCACTAATTAAAACACAATAGGAGTTATATGGAAACATATCTGTTGCATTTGCCTGATATGTAAGCCCAGGAGGCATATTGTCAACACCGGTAATAGTAATATGATGAATTGTAACTGTACCTGAACCAAGATCGGATTCATAAGGAGGAATAATTGTTACAACCTGAGAATATGGTACACCAACTTCGCCGTCGGGCAAATCTTCAGGGCAAATTTCACCGGGATTTAATGAATCTACACAAGAGGGGTCGGGTGTACATTGTGCCGATAAATTATTTCCCCATATCACGATTGTCAATAACAACAAAAAAGCTAAATATTTTTTCATGGTCCTATTTTTTTAAAATTTATATGTAAAGGTATTACAATTTTATAGGAATGCCTTTATAAAAATCTAAAATCTTTGATTTAAAAATATAATCGTATTTTGCCTGAGTCAAATCAGATTGTGTTTTTACAAAATTGTTTTTTGCAATATTATAGTCAACAAAATTCATTAAACCAACATCAAATTTTTGTTGTGAATACATAAAAGCTTTCTCAATTGATGAAAAAGCTTTTTTAGTTGAATAATATTTTTTTAATGCAGCTAGTGCATCTGCATATTTTTGTTGAATTTCTTTATGTAATTGATTTTTTTGAAGTTGCAGATTGTATTGTGCATTCAAAACACCGATTTTTGCATTGCTGATAGCTTTAGATGCTTGTAAACCATTAAAAATTGGTATAGTTAAACTAAAAGCCAGTGAAGTGCTTTCATTGTCTTTAATTTGATTGTTAAAAGGGCGTACTTCACTATCATAATTTAAATCATAACTATAGCTATATACGGGGTAAGTACCTGCTCCAATTTGTGTATAACCCGACAAAACTGTTCCAAATGTTGTATCTGTAACAAAATAATTTTCATAAGCATTTGAGTATCCCGTACCCCACGATGCACTCATGCTTAACCGTGGGCTCCTTCCTCCTTTTGCAACAGACAATCCTTTTTCAGAGCTAATTAGCATATATTCAGCACTCTTGATTTCCGGCAAATTATTAATAGCTTCATTATAAATATCGTTAATTGAAAAATTTATCGTTGAGACATCTAATTCGGGAAATTCAGGTCTGATAATATTGAAATTTTCAACAGAATCAAGATCAAGTAATTGTTGCAAATTTAAAATTGAAATATCAAGTTGATTTTGTGAATTAACAACCTGTAGTTCATCACTTGCAAATTGTGCTTCTATTTCAAGCAAATTACCCTGTGGCACACTTCCTGCTTCTACCATGTTTCTAGTACGTTCTACTTGTAAATTTGTAATTTCAAGTTGTTTTTCTGTATTTTCAAGTAAATCCTGATTAAATAAAATTTGCAAATATGCAGCTGCAATATTTAATGAAATATCATTTTTCATTTTTTCAACATCCTGAATACTTGCTAAAAGCTCAAATTTATTTTGTTTTATTTTATTAATATTCTGAAGTCCGTTAAAGACAAGGAAAGAGGAGCTTAATGAAAAATTGTTTGAACTTACATTATTTTCAGTAAAATCATTTGTATATGGGTCAACAGACCTTCCCCATGTAAAATTTTGAGAAGAATTACCATTTAATGTCGGCAAAACTCCGGCTTTTGATTGAATATACCTGTTCTCAGATAATTTCACATTCAATTCTTGCTGTTTTATTTGAATATTATTATCAAGGGCATAACTAACACAGTTTTCTAAGTCCCACTTGTTTTGTGATGACATTAATAAACTTGTAACGGACAGTATTATGGTGTAAATATAAATTTTTAGATTCATAATATAAAAATCGCAGTAAAAACTATCTGCTTAAAAGTAACTTAAATTCAACAGAATTTTCTGTAGAATTTTTTGGCAATAATTTCCCAATATAAATACCGTTTTCAACATTGCTTAGGTCTAACTCTATATGTGTACCATTTAAATTTGTAATATGTTTTACCTTACTTCCGGTAATATCATAAACTTCAAGCTCGTATTCTCCTGAAAGTAGTTTTGAAAAACAAATTGTAGTTTTTCCTGCAAATGGATTTGGGTATATATTTAACTGATCGCTGATATCTTTTATATTTGTGTTTGTGAAAATAGCGCCGGGAGCATTTAATACCCAGTTGACAGGGTCAACTTCAATGCCTGTAACAGTATTTGTAATATGGAATTTATATTGTTGTATGTTCTGTGTTTGATATACTCTAAATGTAGTATCTCCGGTATCAAATATTATTTTGTATTCCATATCATTACCAAAGAAAGGAGTTACAGCCGAAGAAGTAGTTTGTTCAACATCTAACGTTACTGTATCATTAATATGGCTCCATATTACATTATAAGTAGGAAATCCTTCTCCATAATACCAATGGTCAAAGAAATCAGTAAAATCAATACTTGAATTTGTGTTTAAAAAATCTCTAAAATCTGCTCCGGTTGCAACGCTATCTTTAAAATCGTTTTGAAAATCGGCTAATATATCAAAGAACAAAGTATCGTTATCAAGCATAAATCTTATTGTATGCACTATTGAAGCACCTTTTTTATAACTTAGTGCATTGCTGAATATTCGCGATTCATTCATGGCATCAGCAAGTGGGATATAAATGCTTCCAAAAGGCTCATCCATTGCTAAATCATGTGCTGATACCATCCAATCATCAGCTTCTGCCTGAGAAACTAAAAACTGATTTGCAAGATATTCGGTATAAGATGCAAAACCTTCATTAATCCATATATCCTGCCATGTTGCACAAGTAACATTATCTCCAAACCACTGATGTCCTAATTCATGAGCTATAATCCTAAAATTTAAATATCCTGTTGTTGTCATTGTTTGATGCTCCATTGCGCCACCCAAAGGAGCCTGACAATGTCCATATTTTTCATCTTTAAATGGGTACATTCCATAAAGTTCTGAAAATAATTCAATAAGCTCTGCCGTTTGATCAATATCACTAAGATTAGTTGGACTTGTATCATAAACATAATTCTGAACCAGTATAGAATCAGTTATTCCTTCAGGATGAGCGTAAAAATTATACTCTTCATATTCAGATACGGCTATAGAGATTAAATAATAATTTATAGGATAGTATGATTTCCATTCATATCTGCTTTTAGTACTGCCAACAGGAGTAATGGCTGTTAAAATACCATTTGAGCCGGCTTTAAGGCTATTATCAACAGTAATAAAAACATAAACTGAATCAGCTTTATCGCTTAATACCTCTTTTGCGGGAAACCATTCTTTTGCATGAAAAGATTCTGATAATGTCCAGGTAGTATTAGGAACAGCACCATACCAATTGCCTGATGTTAATCCTCCTCCTGCTGAAGTTCCTGAATAAAATACCTGAACAGTAAAATATGTGTTTGCAGATATTGCAGGAATTATTATTGATATTTCATCACTTGAGTGTTGATATATTACATTAATATCGTCAAATAAAATTGAATCTATATTCATACTATTATCAAGCTGAATAATAAATGTGTCAAGGTCATTAACAGCTATAGCTTTAATAAAAGTATTACCCTGAATAAATTCAGTAGTACTTGATACTTCAAGATCAATAAAATAAAAATTTATATCATAATTATCCATTGCCAGATTATAAACAAGACCTGCTTTTAAATGCTCTGTATGACCATGAGAACATTTATGCTTTTCAAAATGTTCCACTCTTTGTGAAAAAGAGATATTAATTAAAAAAATTAATGCGATAATAAAAAAGGCATTTTTCATAATTATTTTTAATTTTAAATTTTAAGCTTGCAATTTAATTAAATAAAATAAAAAATGAATAATTTTGAACAATAATTTTTGTTGCATTTTAAGCGCAATTACAGAATTGGCATTACTTTTATAAAAATTAATTTATATCCTAAAATGAAAAAGAAAAATTGGATATTTTGGATACTTGCAATACTGATAACCACAGGGGCAGCATATTATCAGCGAATTACAGGTCCTTCATATAGTAAGATCGTTAAGTTTGAAATTTCCGGTAATCAGGAAAAATTTGTTTTACCTAGAAGTCAAGCAGGAAAAACGGATTGTTTGTTAGAATTGCCTGTAGCAGACAATAGTGTAACTGGAAATTTATTTTACAAAAAATATCCCACAAATGATGAATGGACAGAATTAGCATTAAAAAGAAAAAATGATACATTATTTGCATTTATACCCAATCAACCTAAAGCCGGTAAATTGGCTTACTATATTGAATTATATACTGAATCAGGCAAAATTGAAATTGAAAAAAATAATCCTGTTATTATAAGATTTAGAGGTGATGTTCCCGTATACATTATGATTCCCCATATCTTTTTTATATTTTTTGCAATGTTGATATCTAATCTAGCAGGCTTATTCGCCATTGGAAAAAGAAAATCTTATTTAAGATATAGTAAAATTGCGTTTTTATTATTATTAATTGGAGGAATGATATTAGGACCAATTGTTCAGAAATTTGCTTTTAATGAATTTTGGGCTGGTGTTCCTTTTGGTTGGGATTTAACTGACAATAAGACTTTAATTGCATTTACGGGATGGATAATAGCACTTGTTTTAAATTGGAAAAAAGAACGTCGTTGGGCGGTAATTGGTGCTGCAATATTAATGATAATTATTTTTTCAATACCACATAGTATGTTTGGCTCTGAATTAGATCATACTACCGGAGTTATTTCTCAAGGATAAAAATATATGTCAAAATAAATCAAGTTGTCGAATTTTTGGTATTGCGTAATCAAAATCTATTTTAAACAAGTTGACAATTTGCAGTAGTCAATATGCAAAAAATTTTCAGCCATTTATTTCAGGCATTTTAGCTCACTTTAAATATTTTAGTCATTTGTATTTTTATTGAATAAAATGTATAATTTTAGCACCAGATTTTATAAAATGAAGAAGTCCTGATTTGTATAAAATGGATATTATTTTAAAATATTTTCCTGAATTATCTAAAGAAAAAATCGCACAATTTTCAGCACTAAAAGATATGTATTTATACTGGAATGAGAGGATAAACCTTGTTTCAAGAAAAGATATTTCTAATTTGTCTGAAAAGCATATTTTACATTCATTGTTTATAGCTAAGGTTTTTGATCTTAAGAAAAACAGTAAAATATTAGATGTTGGAACCGGTGGTGGTTTGCCAGGAATTCCTTTGGCAATTTATTTTTCAGATGTACATTTTCATCTTGTTGATTCTATTGGGAAAAAAATAAAAGTAGTAAAAGAAATAATAAAAGAATTAAACTTAAAAAATGTTACTGCAGAGCAGATCAGAGTTGAAAATGTTAAATATAAATATGATTTTATTGTTAGCAGAGCAGTAAGCAATTTCCCTGATTTTGTATCACTTACAAAAAATAAAATTAAGCATCAAAAAAATGAAGAACGAGGAATACTATATTTAAAAGGGGGTGATTTTAGTGCTGAAATTAAAGCATTTGAAAAATCTATAAATATATTTAATATCTCTGATTATTTTGAAGAAGAGTACTTTGAAACAAAAAAATTAATTTTTCTTTCATTATAAATAATACCGATTAGTAATCAAAATTACCAATAAATTCACTCTGTTCTTTATCGATATTTGATTATCTATCGGCATTTACCATTGTAATTTCAAAACTTGTTTACACTGCATTTTGAAATACAATTGGTATAACAAGAGTAATTACAGGTTTTTTTATACAGGCAACTTAAAATAAAATAGCCCTCAGCCAATGGATGAGGGCTATTTTTATATTACTAATTGAAATTATTATTATTTAGGTGTTCCTCCTTTTTTAGCAGGTGGTTTTGCTATAGAGTCTCTCATTTCGGTATCGGCAACTATGTTTTTCATTTTATAATAATCCATAATTCCCATATTTCCGCTACGGAAAGCTTCTGCCATTGCCAAAGGTACTTCTGCTTCTGCTTCAATTACTTTAGCTCTCATCTTTTGTGCTTCAGCTTTCATCTCTTGTTCGTGTGCTACAGCCATTGCTCTTCTTTCCTCTGCTTTTGCTCTCGCAACTTTAAGGTCGGCTTCTGCTTGGTCTGTCTGTAGTTCTGCTCCAATATTTTTTCCAATATCAATATCTGCAATATCAATAGATAAAATTTCGAAAGCAGTACCTGCGTCCAAACCTTTTTCAAGAACAACTCTTGATATAGAATCAGGGTTTTCTAACACTGATTTATGCGAATCTGCAGAACCAATAGATGACACAATACCCTCTCCAATTCTTGCCAATACAGTATCCTCACCTGCTCCACCTACCAATTGCTTGATATTTGCACGAACTGTAACTCTTGCTTTTGCAACAAGCTGAATACCATCAAGGGCAACTGCTGTTACAGGGGGGGTGTTAATTACTTTGGGTATAACCGACATCTGCACAGCTTCAAATACATCTCTACCTGCAAGGTCGATTGCTGTTGCCATATTAAAAGGCAACTCAATATTTGCTTTTGAAGCCGATACTAATGCGTTTATAACTTTCTGAACATGTCCGCCTGCAAGAAAATGTGCTTCAATTTCGTTTCTGTTTAAAGGAACTCCGGCTTTTGTGCCAATAATTAGTGCATTTACAACAATTTTTGGTGGTACTTTTCTCCATCGCATCACTATAAGTTGTAATAACGATATTCTAACTCCCGATACCAGTGCCTGAAACCATAATCCTAATGGTATAAGATAAAGTATCAGCCATAAAAATACAATAGCTGCAACTACTATTGCAATGTAAAATACATTTGACATTTGTTGTGCTGCAATTATTAATCCGTTAATCATAATAATTTAGTTTTTAGGTTTAACAATAATATTTGTATTTAAAATTTTTGTAACAATTATTTCTGTATTTTCATCTATAAACTTATGTAAAGATTTTGCCTCGTAATATTCATCATTGATAATTACTTTTCCCATAGGTGCCAATCGCGAAATTGTTGTTCCCTTATCACCAAGCTTTATTTTACCTTCGTCAATTTCATTCGATTTAGAATCAACAGACGAACGAAGCATTAGTTTTTTCCACGTACGAGAACGTAGGGCAAAATAAAGGACTATCAAAAGTAAAATAAAAACAACAAGAACTGTATAGTTTCCAATTTTATTTCCAAAATTATCGTAAGACATATATACTCCACCTGCAATAAAAGCCAATCCGCCCAAACCTGCAACGGTTATTCCCGGTACCACAAGAAATTCTAATAGTATTAGAAAAAAACCTATAAGTATTAATACGCAAATTATAAAAATAATCATATTCTATTCTATTGTTACGCTTAATTTTTTTAAGATTAAAAGGTCTTTCAATGTTGTAAGCGATTTGTATGAGCCTTTTTTTACATCGCATTTGCCATTAAAATGGACTATGTATGCACATTGTTCTGCTTGCACAATATCGTGGTCGCAAATTTCAATCAATGATTTTATTACATGGTCGAATGTATTGTGATTATCGTTGTGTAATACTAAAAGACGGGGTTTTTCGGTCTTCTTAGATGTTGATTTTTTTAATACTTTCTTTATTTCTGTCATAACTTCCAATTTTTCAACGACACAAAAATATAAAAATTTATCAAATTGTTAATAACTTATATGATTTATTAACAATTATTTTGTAATGCGGTGATAATCAGCATAGATTTTTTGGCACTGCTTCCAATTAAATTATAGAAAAAAGCTGAACTTTAGTTTGTGTTTTTTTAGAGCTGTTATTTTATTGGAAATGAAGGCGACAGGCTTTTTTCTGAATGACAAAACAAAATTCATTAAGCAATATACTTGTCTATTATATTTCTTAATTTTTTGGAAGTTACCGGTTTAGGCAAATAATCATCACAGCCTGCCTTAATTGCTCTATCTTTGTCTCCCAATAATGCAAATGCTGTTTGTGCTATTATAGGTATATCATTGCGTATTGCTTTAATTTTTTTTGTTGCCTGATACCCGTTCATAACAGGCATTTTAATATCCATTAAAACAAGATCAATATCTTGTCTTCGTTTACATAGATCAACGGCTTCTTTACCATTTACAGCAAGTATTGTGTTAAAATTAAATTTTTTTAAAATAACTTTAAAATACTTGCAGCTTACATCATAGTCTTCAACTATTAATATAGTTTTTTTCCTTTTTATTGGTATGTTTTTGGTTTGCATTTTTGGTTTATGAACGAATAATACCGACAGGACATTCAATATAGCCAAAAATATTGGACTACTTTCATGTAGCATCGGCATTAACCATTGTAAAATTATAAAATGTCTTTGGACTATTTTATAATTACAATTGGTATAAAAGTAAACATATCTAAAATAACTGCCAAATTTTTTATTTTTGCATATCTTTATAGCTGCAAAATAAAATATAAATTATGCAAACAGAAACTGTAAATTTTAAAAAAGAACACGATTTTGGAAGTATTATTAGCGGTACGTTTCAATTTTTAAAACAAGAATACAAAATGCTGTTAAGAATGATCTTGCTTTATGCAGGACCATTTATTTTATTTCAGATCATTGCCAATGCAATGTTTCAGGATAATATGTTAGATTTTCAATCAAAGATCATTTATGGCGGGAATCCATTCGACTTTCTTAAAGAATTTTTCAATTACTTTTTGATATTAACATTCTTTTCAACCTTAACTTATACGATGATAATATCAATTACTAATTCGTATATTAGCATTTATGCAGAAAAAGGAAAAGATAACTTTACATCGCAAGATGTTTGGCAAAAAACACAAAGTAATTTTTTCAAAGTACTTGGTGCAAATATTCTTGTTGCAATAATTGTTGGTATAGGTACAGTTTTTTGTTTTATACCTGGTATATATTTGTTTGTTTCACTTTCGTTGATATATATTATAATGATAAATGAGAACGTCAGTATTGGTGATGCTTTTTCAAAAAGTTTTGCATTAACAAAAGTTCAATGGTGGTGGACCCTTTTACTTATAATTGTTGTTTATGCCATAATTGGAGTAATAACAATGATTATTAGTATTCCATCTGCTGTTATAAATAGTTCTGCCGCATTCAATTTTAGTGGTGAAATATCAGAAACCAGTAGAATGACAAATATTATTTTTAACGCATTACTTACATTAGTTTCTGCCATTCTCAGTGTAATTCCAATAATAGCTTTATCGTTTCAATATTTTAATATTAAAGCAATAAATAACAAAACATCTTTGTTGCAGCAATTGGATGGGAATAACAATACTGAAAACTAAACAGGATAAAACAGAAAATTAAAACAAAAATAAATTATTTATAATTTATTTTTAAAGTTTTGTATATTTGCAAACTCAAAAAATTGGTCTAGTAGCTCAGCTGGATAGAGCAACAGCCTTCTAAGCTGTAGGTCCCAGGTTCGAATCCTGGCTGGATCACTAAAAAAAGAAAGTTTATCACGTTGTGATAAGCTTTTTTTATTTTCTGCTTATTCAAATGAAATTTGAATAAGCAAGCAAATAAAAAATGATAATGTTCTCGAAGAGAATATGCTTTCTTTTCGGAATTCGGAGCACAAAGGATCATAAAATAATTCTGGCTGGATCACAGAAATTTTAAACCGATTTGATTATTCTTATCGATTTTTTTTTGATAATTTACACTACTTAATCTACAAAATATTATTCCTGTCCAATATAATATATACTAATGTAAATATGAATATTAAGCAAATTTTGTGTGCGTTTTGCATACGTAATGAATTTTGTTTATGCCTCTACAATTAGCATTAATGTTGTTATTTTATGATAAATTTATTATATTTGTAGGTTGGTAAAGGAAATCATCCATGCTAAATAACTTGATTTGCTAACTTAATTTAAAATTATTAATTAAAATCCAAGACATTATGAAATCAAAAAATCTAATTTTAATTGTTTCAATCTTGTTTTTCTTTACAAGTATAAATATTAATGCAAGAGAAGTAAAAGATTATAATGTTAGTTATAAGCAAACACAAACTAATGAATTTACTGTTAAATTTCAAGTTAACAATTACTCGCTTAATGATATTGATAAAGATGGAGTAACATATTCAAATTTAATTTTTGAGAATAGTGTTACAACAAAAAAACAAGGTTGGGCAGAATTACCATTTTTACATGCTTCTGTTCAATTACCGAATAATAAAAATGTAACCGTAGAAATTGTTGATATACAATATGAAGACATTGATATTAATTACCCAATGCTTCCGTCAAGAGGTGTTATATACAGAAATCAGGATCCCTCAACAATTCCTTATCAAATAGACCCTGCCTCAATTGTTGATGAATGGTATCCTGATGAACTATTTAATAATACTGAACCTTATATTTTACGAGATGTAAGGGGTGAAAATATTTATGTTTATCCTTTTCAATACAATTCTGTACAAAATAAGTTAAGAGTTTACAAAAATATAACATTAAGAGTAGTTGAAAATAATACTCAGGTAATTAATCCAATTGCTAATGTTAATACAAAAGTTGCTCGCGAAATGCCTTCAATATATAATTCCATTTTTATTAACTATAGCGAATACCATACTAAATGGACAAATGAAATTGATGAATATGGCGAAATACTTGTACTTTACACTTCGCGTGACGCAATAGTTATTCAACCTTGGATAACATGGAAAAAAGAAATGGGCTATACCGTTCATGAAACACAACTATCAACAGGTACAAATGCCAAAACTACTATACAAAATGCTTATGATGCCAATAACGACATATTGTATGTTTTAATTGTTGGCGATTATGCAGATATTTCTTCAGATCTGGGAACAACACAAAACGGAGCAATGGACCCCATGCTTGGTTGTGTTGTTGGCACCGATGATTATCATGATATTATTATTGGGCGGTTTTCTGCTTCAACAACTACACATGTTACAACGCAGGCTAATAAAACAATTGCTTATGAAAGGGACCCCGAAACCGCAGGAACATGGTATTCTTATGGTTTGGGTATTGGAGGAAATGACGGACCAGGAGATGATAGTGAAGACGATTATGAACAAGTAGATGTAATTAAAGATTATAAATTACTGCCTTTCACATATGCTGCAGTTAATGAGGCTTATGGCAGCCCAACTGCAACAACTGTGGCAAACTATGTTAATGCCGGTTTAAGTGTAATTAATTATTGCGGACATGGAGACCATGATTATTGGGTAACTAGTGGATATTCAAACACAAATATTAACGCTTCTACAAATGGAAATAAATTACCTTTTATTTTTTCAGTAGCATGTATTGTTGGAGAATTTCATACCGGAGGAGATTGTTTTGGAGAAGCTTGGCTTAAAAAATCTGATGGCGGTGCAATTGGAGCTTGGATGTCTTCAATAAATCAACCTTGGAACCCACCTATGAGGGGACAGGATTATGCTAATGATGTTTTAACTCAAGGTTACAATTACAGCACAGGATCAGGTAGCGGAACATCAACTACTTATGGGAAAACAACTTTTGGTTCTATTACGTTTAATGCTGCTGCTTTAATGATTTCTGAAGCATCAAATACTGAAGACTGGGACACATACAAAACTTGGATAGTATTTGGAGACCCTTCATTTCAGGTAAGAACAGAAACCCCAAAAGCAATTACAATAACAAACCCTGTTGTATCTACCGGGTCATACACAACACAAATTACTGTGGGTGGTAGCCCTTTTGAAAATGCTTTAGTTTCACTTTATAAAGCAGGAGATCCACAACCATTTGCAGGATTAACCGATGCATCAGGTAATGTTACTATTAATCATACATTATCCGGAACAATCAAGTTGACAGTAACAGGATTTAATCTTGATACTTACTCACAAGATGTTGTTGTTTCATCTCCAATTCCTCCAACGGCTGATTTTATAGCAGACCAAACAAATGTTACAGCAGGAACAACTGTTAATTTTACTGACACATCAACAGATTATCCAACGTCGTGGGATTGGACATTTGTAAATGGAACTCCTGGCACAAGTACAGACCAAAATCCTTCAATTCAATATAATACTCCAGGTGTTTATAATGTTACATTAATTGCAACAAATGGTTCCGGCTCAGATACTGAAACAAAAACAGGATATATTACTGTAACAGCAGTATCAACTCCTCCTGTTGCCGATTTTGTTGCAAGCTCTATAACTGTTGTAGTTAATCAATCTATAGCCTTTACTGATCTTTCAACAAATTTACCAACATCATGGGATTGGACATTTGCCGGAGGAACACCTAATAGTTCACCAGATCAAGATCCATCAAATATTACTTATAATACAGTTGGTACATATACAGTTACATTAGAAGCAACTAATGGTTATGGTTCAGATACAGAAACAAAAGTAGCTTATATAACTGTTGTTGAAGATCCTGCTTTCTCATTAGATTTTGAAGATTGTATTAATTATTCTGAAATATTTGACCCATGGTCACTTAATGATGTAGATGGAAAGGACACATATGCATCTAGTGATTGTGATTTTCCGGGCGAAACTGAACCAATGTCATTTATGGCATTTAATCCTTCTGATGCTGGATTTTCTCTTGCAAGTACACATGGAGGAGAAAGATGTGGTATGTCAATATGTCCTGCTGACGCCTCTGCTTCAAACGATTGGTTAATTTCTGATTACATAACTCTTGGAACAAGCTCAAGTATAACATTTTGGGTTTTGTCTCCAAAGCCTGGTAGTTGGGGAAATGATTCCTATAAAGTTGCAGTTTCTACAACAAATAATTCTCCGGCAAGTTTTAATGTAATTTCAGGAGCAACAGCTATTGAAGCTCCTGCTACATGGACTCAACATACTTATGATTTATCGGCTTATGATGGGCAACAAGTTTACCTTGGGATTAATCATGTATCGGCTGATAAATTTATGTTTTTTATTGACGATATTGAAATTAATACAACTATTACTGCTATAGTATATCCTACTGCTGAATTTGTTGCCAACAGTACATCTATTTGTGTAGGCGAAACAGTTACTTTTACAAACCAAAGCGTAGATGCCGATACTTATGAGTGGACTTTTGCAGGAGGAACACCTGGAACAAGCACCAGTACAAATCCAAACATTACATATAACACTCCGGGAACATATCAGGTTCAACTTATTGCTACTAATTCTACAGGTGGTTCTGATACCGAAGTTAAAACAAGTTATATTGTTGTTGAAGCAATTTTACCTGTTGATGTTACAATAGCAGGTAATAATACAATTTGTACAGGCGAAACAGTTGTTATTAATGCAAGTCCAACAAACGAAGGAACAACACCTACTTATGAGTGGTTTATAAACGGAAGTAGTGTTGGTAACGACAACCCAATCTATACATCAACATCACTTGCTGATGGAGATATTGTTACTTGTGAATTAACTTCTTCATTTTCTTGTGCAACAGGAAATCCTGCAACTTCAAGTGGAATTACAATGACAGTTAATCCAAACCTTGCTGTTGATGTTACAATAGCAGGTAATAATACAATTTGTGCTGGCGAAACAGTTATTATTAATGCAACACCAACAAATGAAGGAACAACACCAACTTATGAGTGGTTTATAAACGGAAGCAGTGTTGGAAACGACAATCCAAGCTATACATCAACATCACTTGCTGATGGAGATATTATTACTTGCGAATTAACTTCTTCAGAACCTTGTAATGATGGCCCGGCAACATCAAATTCTATTACTATGTCTGTTACTGCAACTTTATCTGTTGATGTTACAATTAATGCTTCCACTGCAGCAATATGTACCGGAGATAATGTAGATTTTACTTCTACTCCTACAAATGGAGGAGCAACACCTGCTTATCAATGGCAGGTAAATGGTTCTAATGTGGGAACGGGTAGTACATATTCTTCTTCTATATTAAATGATGGTGATATTGTTTCTTGTGTTCTTACATCTTCTGAAATATGTAACGATGGACCTGCAACATCAAATTCTATTATTATGACTGTTGCTTCAAGTTTGCCTGCTTCAGTTTCAATTACAGGAAATAATTCAATTTGTGCAGGTGAAACAGTTGTTATTGACGCAAGTCCAACAAATGAAGGAGCAAGCCCAACTTATGAGTGGTTTATAAATGGAAGTAGTGTTGGTAACAACAATCCAACTTATACATCAACATCGCTTGCTGATGGAGATATTATTACTTGCCAATTAACTTCGTCATTATCATGTGCAACAGGAAATCCTGCAATATCAAATACACTTACAATAACGGTTAATTCAAGTCTTACTGTTTCTTTAAGTATCGCAGGAAACAGCACAATATGTGCAGGAGAAAACACAACATTTACAGCTTCTCCTACAAACGGAGGAACAACACCTGCTTATCAATGGCAAGTAAATGGCTCTAATGTTGGTATCGGTGGTACCTATTCTTCTACTACATTAAATGATGGTGATATTGTTTCTTGTATTCTTACATCTTCCGAACCATGTAACAACGGACCTGCAACATCAAATTCTATTACTATTGATGTTACAGCAAGTTTGGCTGTTGATGTTATGATAGCAGGCAATAATACAATTTGTGCAGGCGGTAATGCAACATTTACAGCTTCTCCGGCAAACGGAGGAACAACACCTGCGTATCAATGGCAGGTAAATGGTTATTATGTGGGAACGGGTAGTACATATTCTTCTACTACATTAAATGATGGTGATATTGTTAGCTGTATTTTAACTTCTTCTGAGCCTTGTGTTACAAACAACCCTGCAACATCTAATTCATTAGCTATTACTGTTAATGAATTGCCAACTGCAAATTTTGTTTTCTCAACAAACTATCTTGATGTTACATTTATAAATACTTCAACAAATGCAGTATCATATTTTTGGAATTTTGGTGATGGAAACACGAGTACATTCCCTGACAATACACATACTTATATAGCAGACGGAACTTACGATGTAACTTTAATTGCAACTAATGCTTGTGGTAGTGATACCACTATAATAACAATTAATATAGTAGGAGTTTCAATTGCAGATAAACCTAAACTTTCTGATGTGGAAATTTATCCTAACCCTAGTTCAGGCTTAATAACTATTGATTTGCACAATAACAATGTTGACAAGCTTGAAATTGTTGATGTTATTGGTAAACTTCAATACTCAAAAGTAAAAGTCAATAATGTTACCAAACTTGATCTTAGCAAACTTAATAAGGGTGTTTATTTTATTAAGTTAGTTAATGAAGATAAATCATTGGTTTATAAAATTGTTTTAAATTAATTTTCCCAAACCTGTTAGGTTTAGATAAGTATAAAAACCTTAACATAAAAACATCCGAAAAGGCAATTTATTTATTCCTCGTTTTATCCCTGATTATGCAATAGGAGACTTGAAAAAGTCGAACTACTTGCATTAGCGAGGGTTAACCCCGACTCCTGCCTGCTGATTTACCTGCCGAAGGCATGGCAGGCAAGGTAGAGTTTCACCATTTTGATGTTTTTCAAAATGGATGAAACTCTTTGTCGCTATGCTATAGAAATTTATTTTTATTTCTATTGCATAGTTTGGGTTTAACCGCATAAAAATAACCACACAGGAATATTTATTAAATGCAATAAATTACATATATCAAAATACTGTTAATCATGAATTAGTAGAAAATCTTAATGATTGGAAATACTCATCATATAATGTCTTTTTAAGCAACAAACCAACAAATTTAAATAGAAAAGAAGTAATAGAATTTTCCAATTCCACTACAGAGTATATTTTATATGAATTCATTGTCTATACTGGTTTAAAATTTTTCAGTATAAAAATAAGTTGATTTTTGATAAAAAATAACAGAATTGACAATTTTATTTTTGGATGTTTGATTTTTTATTGTTGAAGAGAAAAAAGTTAACTATAAGGTTTCTTGTGCATTTTTTTGTTTGAAATCAATATCAAAAACAACTCCTGCTCGTATCCATCTTCCCGGCATTACAAGGTATCCAAGATCATGATATTCTACATTAAACAGGTTTGAAATTTCAACATAAGCGTTTACTATATTTTTTTTCCAGTAAATTCGGGAATCAACTAAAGTAAAAGGTTTATAATCAAATTCATTATCAATATCATTTTCATCAATAAATGAATATGTGCCTGCTCTGCTTTGAAACGAAACTCTCCAACTTGCAGAAAAGTTTTTATATATTTTATGTTGTGTACTTAATGATAATTTATGTTTTAAGTAGTCTAATGCATATTTTGAAATAAAGTTGTCGCTTAATTTTTCTATTTCAGTATAAGAATAATTAATATTAACATAATTAAAAGGAAAATGCTTGCCAAATAAACGCTTTGTTGATATTTTTTCACTTATTTCAAAGCCAATGGTGGTTAGCTCTTCAATATTTACACAATTCCAAACTCCAATTGATGTATCTTTTACCCAATCAATAACATTTTTCCCTTCACGTTTAAAAACAGAAATATGCGATTTGAAATACTTATTATGATACTTAATGCCTGTTTCATAAGTAAGTGCTTCTCCGGGAACAAGGTCGGCATTACCTACATTTGCCCCTTTCATGTATAAGTCGGTAAATGTTGGCAAACGAAGAGAATTATTTACAGAACCAAAAATCCTTGTATTTTTAAACAATTGATAGCTGATATCTAATCCTGGATAATAACTCCAACTATAATCAGATGTCCAGTTTGCAAGCATTCCTGTTGATAATATCAAGTTCTTGTAATAATAAACATGTTCAATAAACATCCCCATATTATCTCTTGATCTACCGTGTGTAAATACCCAGTCAACTTCTCCGGGAACAGGAATTGTATCAAATAATTCTTCTCCAAGAACATTGCTTAATATATTTTCAGAACGATATTCAGCTCCTATTGCTGTTTTTCCTAAAAAGGTTGTAAAACTTAAATTAAAATCTATTCCATAAACATTAGTCAGATGATTATTTGTATAAACAGAAGGGTCTTCTCTTAAAAAGATATATTGATCCTGATGACGTCTCCAATATAAATTTTGGTTATATTTTATTTTTTTTCCGGATAGAAAACGAACATTAGCAAAGGTTGTTTTGGTTTTTTCAAATTGATCAGGATATTTTATCTGATAAAATTTATTTGCTCCAAAAGCTTTATTATTATGACCTGTTTGAAATTTAATATCTCCCAAATTTGACTTAAAAGCAGTCTGATAAAATAAATTTGAAATTTTAAAATCAGTATTTTCAATATAACCCGAACTTGCTTTACGCGATAAAGAAAAGTAGTTGTCCATTTGTTTTGTGTTAAATGTTCCTTCAACAGAACCACTATTAAGAAAGTGGTCTCCACCCATTACAGAAACTCTAACATTCTTTTCTTTATCATTGCCTGTAATAATATTAATTGCTCCACTAAAAGCGTTAGGACCATAAATTCTTGAACCCGGTCCTTCCAGTATTTCAATTCTGTCAATATTTTCTATTTCAATTGGCAGGTTCATGTTATGATGTCCTGTTTGAGGATCATTAACCTTTACTCCATTCAATAATATTAGCGTTTGATCAAAAGAACCACCACGAATACTTATATCTGCTAATACTCCATGATTCCCATATTGCCTTACATCAACATTTAAAACAAATTCAAGCAGCTCCATTATGCTTTGTGCCGGAGCGTTTTCAATTTCTTCTCTCCCGATAACAGTAATAACTCTTGATGATTCTGAATATAGAGTAGGTACACGGCTTGCTGAAATCTCAACCTCGTCAATTAAAAGAGTGTCTTTTTTTTGAGCAAAAGAAATACCTGTAGCAACAAAAATCAAGAGGTATGCAATAATAAATTTTTTCACAAAAAAATAATTACAATTATTATGCAAATTTACAATAATTCTTCAAATTATCAATTTTTATTCTTAATATTGTCGAGCAGAATATAAAATGAGAAAAACATTATATAAACCTTAAATTTAATTTAATTATGAAAGCTAAAAAATTTATTTTTGCTGCAATTGGAGCAGTTGTAATAACAGTTATAGTACTGGGAATTATTTTTGGAAAAGGTAAAAAAGAAATTAATTCTGACAATCCTGAATTTAGCAAATATATTTCAGCCTATACCTCAGGGGTAATTTCTAAAAAGTCTTCAATAAATGTCAGAATTTCAAGTGAACTGTCTGCCGCTTTACAAGTTGAAAAAATTGATAATGAGAGCTTATTTGAATTTAATCCGTCAATTGAAGGTGAAGTTTCGTGGTTAAATGACAGAACTATTGAATTTAAACCAAAAAATGATCTGTCATCAGGCACAGAATATTATGTTGAGTTTAATTTAGATGAATTAAAAAGCGATATTGAAGATGATCTAAGTGTTTTTGCATTTAAGTTTCAAACTATAAAACAGGGTTTTGAAGTTTCAATTGAAGAGCAAAAAACGATTGACAAAAAAACATTGAGGTGGCAAAAAGCCATGGGTGTTCTTCAAACGGCTGATGACGAAGATATAGAATTAATTAAAAAAGTATTACATGCATCACAAGAAGGGAAAGAACTCTCAATAAAATGGAAAGAGAATGATGATGCACAATTATTTTATTTTGAAATTGATAGTATTTCAAGAGGTGAAAAAGCATCGGAAGTAATTCTTGAATGGGATGGAAGTATTATTGATAGTGATATTAAGGGAGACATGAAAATTGAAGTACCTTCTTTAGATGATTTCAAATTTATGTCGTATAAAATTGTTCATCAACCTGAACAATATTTACAATTGCAATTTTCTGACCCATTGCAGGAAAACCAATACCTTAAAGGACTTTTACATTTTAATAATATATCGGGATTAAGATATATTATTGAAGATAATGTTATTAAAGTATATCCTCCATATAGATTAGATGGAACATATACACTACATATTGAAGAAGGAGTAAAAAATATTTTGGGCTATAAACTTAAAAAAGTTACTCAGATAGAATTAGTTTTTGAAGAAATAAAACCTGCCGTTCGTTTTGTTGGTGATGGAGTAATTCTTCCCAGTTCAGATAATGGCTTAATTGTTCCATTCGAAGCAGTAAATATTACAGCAGTTGATGTTAGAATTGTTCGTATTTATGAAAATAATGTTATTCAATTTTTGCAAGTTAATGAAGTGGATGGAGATTATCAACTAAGGCGTGTTGGTAAAATGGTTTTACAAAAAACAATTCCTTTAAATCAATCAAATGTTGTTGACCTTGGCAGATGGAACAGGTTTTCGTTAGACATGAATGAACTTATTGAAACTGAACCCGGAGCAATATACAGAATATCAATAAATTTTAGAAAACAACATTCTTTGTTTAATTGCGGTGATGATGATGACGAAGAAGGTGAAGGTGAAATTTCATCAAGCTGGACAGAATTAAGTGACGGCACTGATGAATCATCATATTGGGATTATTTTGATGACTACTATTACGGTGATTATAACTGGGAACATCGCGATGATCCATGCTATGATGCTTATTATGGTTCAAGAAGAATGGTTTCAAAAAATATTATTGCTTCAAATCTTGGAATGATAGCCAAAAAAGGTAATAATGGTTCAATAAACGTTATTGTTACAGATTTAAGGACAACAAAACCTCTTGCAAATATTGACATAGAAATATATGATTATCAGCAACAATTATTAAAATCGGTTAAAACAAATACTGATGGTATTGCAGCTTTCCCTGAACTTGAAGAACCATTTTTTATTATTGCAAAAAACGGGAAAGAAAGAGGTTACCTTAAATTAAATGATGGAGCATCACTTTCATTAAGCAGGTTTGATGTTTCCGGAGTATCGGTTCAAAAAGGATTAAAAGGATTTATTTATGGTGAGCGAGGTGTGTGGCGACCGGGAGATTCGTTGTATATCTCGTTTATTCTTGAGGATATAAATAAAACTTTACCGGCAGATCATCCTGTTGTTTTTGAATTAAGAAACCCTGCATATCAATTAATTCACAGATTTGTTCAGCAAAAAAACAATTTAGATTTCTATACTTTCAGATTTAAAACTGACCAAGAGGCACCAACAGGCGATTGGCAAGCTAAAGTTGAGGTTGGTGGAGCAACGTTTACAAAATATCTTAAAATTGAAACAATTAAACCAAATCGTTTAAAAATTAAAATTGATTTTGGAAAAAAATATCTTGTAAAAGGGCAAGCGGCTTCAGCTATTATGAATGTTAAATGGTTGCATGGAGCAATTGCAAAAAATCTTGATGCAATGGTTGAAGTTGTTTTAACAACTTCTAATACTTATTTTGAAAAATATAAAGATTACACTTTTGATGACCAAACAAAATCATTTTATTCAGAATCGGATGTGATATTTGACGGTACACTTGATGAAACAGGTAATGCAAATGTAAATGCAGATCTAAGTGTAGGGGAATCAGCTCCCGGGAAATTAAGAGCTACTTTTATTACTAAAGTATTCGAAAAAGGTGGAGATTTTAGTATCGATCAATTTTCGTTGCCTTACAATCCTTATACTTCTTATGTGGGTATAAAAATGCCAAAAGGAGATAAAGCGAGAAAAATGTTATTGACAGATACAACTCATACTATTAAGTTGGTAACTGTTGACGAAAATGGTAAATTGGTAAAAGAAAGTCATAGAATAGAAATGACATTTTATAAGATTGACTGGAGATGGTGGTGGGAGCAATCTTATGATAATTTATCAAAATACAGTGGAAGGTCGTATGTTCAACCATTAGAACGAAAAACAATAACATCATCGAATGGTAAAGCAAGTTGGAAAGTGAGAATTAATTACCCTGATTGGGGACGATATCTTGTGCGTGCCCATGACCTGACTACAGGACATTCTACATCAAAAACTATTTATATCGATTGGCCGGGATGGGCAGGAAGAGAGCAGAAAGATAATCCGGGCGGAGCCACCATGCTATCATTTACATCTGATAATGATAAGTATAGTGTTGGTGAAAAAATTAATTTAACAATTCCGTCAAGCGCAGGCGGGAGAGCATTAATTAGTATTGAAACCGGCTCAAAAGTAATAGAAACGCATTGGGTGGAAACGCAAAAAGATGAAACAAAATTTTCTTTTACTGCAACAAAGGAAATGACACCAAACATTTATGTAAATGTTACAATGTTGCAGCCACATGCTCAAACAGCAAACGATTTACCTATTAGAATGTATGGTATTTTACCTGTTACTGTTGAAGACCCGAGTACTCATCTTGAACCTGTTTTAAAAATGCCGGATGTATTGCAATCGGAAGAAACGGTTACTATTAAAGTTAGCGAAAAAAATAATCAGAAAATGACTTATACCATTGCTATGGTTGATGAAGGCTTACTTGATCTAACTCGTTTCCAAACACCTGATCCCTGGAACCATTTTTATGCAAAAGAAGCACTTGGAGTAAAAACATGGGATATTTACGATTGGGTAATTGGAGCTTATGGCGGAGAACTTGAAAGAATTCTTTCAATTGGTGGAGGCATGGATGAAGGTGGCGAAAGTGGTAAAAAAGCAAATCGCTTTAAGCCTATGGTTAAATTTTTAGGACCATTTCATCTAAAAGGAGGAGAAAACAAACATACAATAGAAATTCCTAAATATATTGGTTCTGTCAGAACCATGGTAATAGCCGGACATGACAAAGCTTATGGCTCTGTAGATAAAACAACACCCGTAAGAAAACCATTGATGATACTTGGAACTTTGCCAAGAGTACTTGGACCGGGCGAAACAGTGAAATTGCCTGTAAATGTTTTTGCTATGGAAAATCATGTTAAAAACGTAAGTATTCAGGTAAAAACAAACAAATATTTAAAAGTTGTTGGCGGAAGCCAAAAAACATTGAAGTTTACTGAACCCGGAGATGATTATGTTGAATTTGAACTTGTAGTTCAACCTAAACTGGGAATTGCAAGAGTTGAAATAATTGCAACATCAGGTAAGGAAAAAGCTTCTTTTGATATAGAGTTAGATGTTAGAAATCCAAATCCGAGAGTTACTGATGTGATTTCAAAAATTATTGAACCCGGACAAACATGGACTGAAATATTCACTCCTGTTGGAATAACCGGAACAAATAAGGGAGTTCTTGAAATTTCTTCAATTCCTCCTTTAAATCTTGAGAAACGATTAAAATATCTAATAAAATATCCACATGGATGCGTTGAGCAAGTTACATCGTCTGCGTTTCCACAATTGTATCTCGACAAGCTTGTTGAATTAACATCAACACAGAAAAAAGATGTTTCGAGAAATATTAAATATGCAATTAAGAAACTTCAATCGTTTCAGATGTTTAATGGCGGATTAAGTTATTGGCCGGGAGGTAGCAGCACAAGCGAATGGGGAACAAATTATGCCGGACACTTTTTGGTAGAAGCCGACAAAAAAGGCTACACCGTTTCTTCAGGATTTTTGAAAAAGTGGATTAAATATCAAAAAACAAAAGCAAATTCCTGGACCGACGATGGCAAGCGTTCTCATTTAATGCAGGCATATCGTCTGTACACACTCGCTTTGGCAGATAAACCCGTAATTGGTGCTATGAACAGATTGAAAGAAAAATCAAATCTTTCAAACGAAGCCAAATGGCGTTTGGCAGCAGCGTATCAGTTAGCAGGAAAAGAAAAAACAGCATTGAAAATGATAACAGGTTTATCAACCGATTTTAAAGAATATTACGAGTTGTCATATACTTTTGGCTCATCAATAAGAGATAAAGCTATGGTGTTAGAAACTTTGGTGTCGCTGAAAAAACGTGAACTGGCTTTCAAATTATTGAAAGAAATTTCTGCCGATTTAGCAAGCGAACGTTGGTATAGCACACAAACCACAGCATATTCTCTTGTAGCAATATCAAAATATGTTGACAAAAATGTTACATCAAGCAGTCTGAAATATACTTATAAAATTGGTGAAAACAAGGCAATAAATATTGTTTCGCAAAGTCCGGTTTCGCAATCAGACCTTAAAATAAAAGGAGCAAAAGCAAAACAATTGACAATGAAAAATACCAGCACAGGAATGCTTTATGCAAGAATTATTCTGGAAGGTGTTCCGCTTGCAGGTAACGAAACAGATTCCGAAAGTGATCTTAAAATTTCTGTAAAATATATGTATATGGATGGCTCATCAATTGATCCAACAAGCATTGTGCAAGGAACTGATTTTATGGCAGAAGTAAAAATTACACATCCCGGCATAAATGCTAATTACAAAGAAATGGCATTAACACAGATATTCCCGTCGGGATGGGAAATAATTAATACCCGTATGCTTGATGTTGGAAATTATAAAGTGGTAAGTGTCCCAAAATATCTGGATATTAGAGACGATAGAGTTTATACATATTTTGATATTAACAGAAGTAGAACTAAAACTTTCCGTGTATTGCTAAATGCAAGTTATGTGGGTAAATATTATCTACCTGTAGTTTCCTGCGAAGCTATGTACGACGCTACCATTAATGCCCGAAAAGCAGGTAAATGGGTAGAGGTAGTAAAATCAGGAATGTAGTAAATTATGAGAATTTGAGAAACACCAACAAAATACTGTTGGTGTTTTTTTATATATTTGAAATAATCATTGTACTTTCGTGAAAATTTCAGGAATGGAAAACATTATTACATTTAATAAAATTATTAAGCGTTATGTAATGGGCACGCAAATAGTTCGTGCACTAAATTCTGTTTCTATTGATATTTCTAGAAATGAATATGTTGCCATTATGGGACCTTCCGGTTCCGGCAAATCTACCATGATGAATATTATTGGTTGTTTGGATACACCTACTTCGGGACAATATATGTTAAATCATACAGACGTTAGTGGTATGACAGATAATAAATTAGCTGAAATACGAAATAAAGAAATTGGCTTTATTTTTCAAACATTTAATTTGTTGCCACGATTTACTGCTTTAGAAAATGTAATGTTACCTCTTATATATTCCGGTATTACAAAAAATAAACGAATAGAAAGAGCAGAAAAAGTTCTTTATGATGTTGGTTTGGCAGATAGAATGACACACAGACCCAGCGAATTATCGGGAGGACAACGGCAAAGAGTTTCAGTTGCAAGGGCTTTGGTTAATAATCCTTCTATTATTTTGGCAGATGAGCCAACAGGAAATCTAGATTCAAAAACATCGGTAGAAATTATGCGTTTATTTAATGATATTAATAAAAGTGGAAACACAATAATTGTTGTTACACATGAAGAAGATATTGCAAAATATGCAGGAAGAATTATTAGATTAATGGACGGAAAAATTGCATTGGATGAAAAAAATAAGGAACAAAAAAATATTAGTGATGAGTAATAAAAAATATTGGAAAATATACACAAAGGGAGGCGATAAAGGACAAACCTCATTAATTGGCGGTAAAAGAGTGCCAAAATATCACGATAGGATAGAGGCTTATGGAACAATTGATGAATTAATATCTTATATTGGTTTGTTGCGAGACCAGAATATTGAAGAAAATTCAAAAAATATATTAATAACAATTCAGAAAAAGCTAATGATTTGTGCTTCATTATTGGCAACTACTATTGAAGATAGTAATGATAAATTACCCGAATTAAAAGAAAGTGATATTGAATACCTTGAAAAAGAAATTGATATTATTGAAAATTCATTGCCGGAATTGAAATCTTTTATTCTTCCAGGCGGACACATTTCCGTCTCAATTTGTCATATTGCAAGAAATATTTGCAGACGAGCAGAAAGAAGAGTTGTATATCTTACCCAAAATTATGAAATTGACAGCAATATTATTAAATATTTAAACCGCCTTTCTGATTTTTTATTCGTGTTTTCCAGGAAGTTATCAAAAGATTTTAATATAAAAGAAATTCTTTGGTAAGCTTATTTGTAATTAAATATTTTTGTATTATATTCGCAAACTTTTTTAATACAGATGAATTTTTAAAATAAGTTGTGTTATGTATTGGACACTTGAATTAGCTTCAAAATTAGAGGATGCACCATGGCCTGCAACAAAAGATGAATTAATTGATTATGCAATTAGGTCGGGAGCTCCATTAGAAGTAATAGAAAATTTACAGGAAATAGAAGATGAAGGCGAAGCCTATGATAGTATAATAGATATTTGGCCTGATTATCCGAGTAAAGATGATTTCTTCTTTAATGAAGATGAGTATTAAACCTTAAAAATTATGTTAAAAAAAAGCTTGTTCATTTATTGAACAAGCTTTTTTTTATTTACAAAATTATGCTTCAACCCACTCTAAAAAAAACAGAATTTTCTAACAACAAGGGCTACCTCTTGTAAGAAAATTTAGCTGTTTTCTTTATTCACCCCATCACATGGTTCGCAATTTTGTCAGGCTAACGCGCTTTGCATTAGTTTTCAATAAAGACAGGCAAGTATAAATTAATTTTTTTCCTATTTATTATATACAAAATGTATTTGGATATCAAAATGCTGAGGACAGTAGCCATGAAAATTCTTCAGGGTGTTGCAACGCTGAAAACAGGATTGCTGAAAGTAGAATGAAGTTTTTCATGTTTTTTAGATTTTAAGTTTCTCAAAGATAGTAAGAAAATATTTCCTGTTTATTTTGGGAATCCTTTTTTTCGATTTGTTGTTATTACCCCTCTTTATCTTTCAGCCTAAGGCGGATTAGAAGTTTTAAATCCATATTTATTAATAAATACTTAATATTCTTTTTGGGCTAAAGCCCATTTAATTTTTGTGCTTTAACCCGAATTATGCAAAAGAATTTATTTCTTTTGCATAATCGATTAAGAATCACTGCCAAAATTATTTCATTTCAATCACCATTTTTGTGTTCTTCTACCTTGCCTGCCATGCCTTCGGCAGGTAAACCGGCAGGCAGGAGTCGGGATTAACCCTTATATATTCATTAGTTCGGCTGTTTGCAACCTCCTAATGAATAATGCGGGTTTAACCTAATTTATCATTTGGAATAAGTGCTAAAATATCTTTCACTTTTATGTTTGTATCCTTTATTGTTTTTTACATACCTTACATAAAGAATATTAGAACAAAGATATATATACTTAACTTTTAAGAACAAACATAACGATACTGTTTATCAGCAATATGCAATGTTTTTTGTTAATATCACGTGGATTTTTATAATTTGAAAATTTACAATGAATTTTTATATGGATTTTTTGCCAAATTGTTAATTACTTATTGAAAAGCAGTCCCTTAAAAAGTATTCTATAATATAGGAATCTTCCGAACACTCTTAATTGCAAATCCGCAACATTGGGATTATTGCCATCTACAATTGGCAAAACTTGATTTTAACTTATAAATTTAGCACCAATCAATGTTTTAGAAAATCACACCTTTTTTACATTAACAGCATTCATACCTTTTAAGCCGCGCTCTAGTTCAAAAGTAACCTTATCGTTTTCATCAATTTCCTCTGTCAAACCGTTGACATGTACAAAATATTTATCATTAGTTTCTAGTTCTTTAATAAAACCGAAACCTTTTGATTTGTTGAAAAATTCAACTACACCATTTCGTATTGAGGTAGTTTTCTCATTCTCCCTTTTGGGAACACCAATTTCTATGTTTTTTGCATTAATCTTCTTTTTCTTTGTCAGATCAGGTGGAGTATCTGTGATATGTCCATTTTCATCAACATATGCCATTTGGTTATTGAGGTCACCTTCTTCTAATTTTGCTGTCCTGCGTTCTTCTCGTTTTTGTTGCTTAGCTTTCTTTTTTTTCAAACGTTTTTTCTCTTTTTCACTCTTGTTAAAAGTCTCTTTCGATTTCGCCATTCTTCTTCTTATTTAATGTTTACTATTTGTATAACTATACATATTGTTTAACTGCAAAATTACAAACAATTTATGTGTTTACAAAAAAAGCTTGGGTTAATCTTAGCCAGGAGGCTAAAGTTTATCAAGGATTAGAAGTTAGCGACAGTGGAAATACATGTCAGTCACAGACTGACTATTTCTTACGATTTAGTCAGGAGACTACGCCGAGCAGGGTTTTTTTACTTAATACCATGCCATACAAGCGAGATGAATCGGGGAGCGCTGGAACAAGGAAATTATATTATTAATCCAAGATAATTTTTATTTTAAAACTCCCTTCTGTTACACTTAAATGATCATTTGTATCTGAACCGTTTCTTAGTTCTCCATAAAATGTTCCCTGTACTATTTCATTAGTTTTACTTGTGACAATCATTTGAAATGAATTCTCACCCAATACAACTCCATCAACCAAATAATTGTTTTCACTTACATGATTTCCTGTATAATAACTCAAATCAAGTTGTATTTGATTAGAATAACCTGAAGCGTCTAATGTATCTGGCAATTGCCAATTATTATAATCTACATTTTTGATATGTATAGCCCAGCCTTTTTGATCTGTGTCTGATACTGTTCTTTGCATTGTTATTATTTGCATAAAGCTTGAATAATTTGAAGCATTAAATTCACACCCAGAATATGAACAAACATAATCTGCTTTTAGCATAACACCATTTACTTTCCCTTGTATATAGTATTCGGGCGTTGTTTCTATTTCTTCTATTGTTGGTTCTTCATTGTTTTCTGTTTGCTTGTCTTTTTTACAAGAAGACATTAAAGCAAAAGCCAAGATAAATATTGTGATGTAAATTTTCATAATTTCTAAATTTTAAGTTTTTTTGACTTGTTGTGCAAGATGCAGAAAATAAATGAGAAAAAAAAGAGATATTGACAATTTTTATGTTGTTTTGATACTTCGACTTTGCTTAGGGTGACAAACTTTTGCATAAAAACCACGCGAAATGATTGACTTCCCCGAGAAAATCGTGGCAGGCTGTCAAATTTCATTTCGTGCAGTAGCGGAGTTCTTATATTATGCACTATTTTGCAATAAACATTTTTCTAGAATATTTACCGTATCTCTTATCCTACTTAATTTAGGTAGTTGATTATCCAAAAAATCTATTTTGAAATTGGTTTCTAAATAATACAAATATATCTTCGAATCGAAATTATCGAAGCCTAAATCATTCTTAATATCAGCATCTAAACTTATATCTTCGCGTTTTGCTCCTATATTTCTGAGTATGCGATATAATCGTCTTTGGATCTTTTTTCTATTCATAATTTCAAATTTTTAATGGTTCTATATATATATAACACATAAAACCTTATTAACCCCTACTTATGTTTTAATTTAAAAATATTATAAAAGATAAAAACAAAATTAGAGCATGCCTTAAAACAAGAAAATCACCCTTTAAGGTGATTATTATAATATTTTAATGCCAAATTAATGAAAGCACCTATTTACCACCCGATACAAGAGCGCAACAGTGGGTCAATTACTTTTCTTTGATTTTGAATCTCTCATTTTCCCATTCTAATTCAATACATTCTTTATCTAGGCAGAATTTGATATTCTTTCCACCTTGGGGTAATATATATTTAAATTCTAATGGGTCCATTTCCATTTCATTATAATCTTTGGGAGCTAATAACTGCTCTAGGCTTGCATTATTGGGTACAATATCTTTGTTATCTAGCTTAAGATATTGCTCATCTTTGTATTTCTGAAAACTTATTGATGACGAACAAACCGGGCCACATCCCCAATTTTCTGTAGCTATGAGTTTTGAACCATCGCTGAGATTCCAATAAGTCATAGTAAATCCACCTTCTGTTTGTGATGGCACATAAGAGATATAAGCATTATCAATGTCTAGTTGTTCTATAAGATAGCTTTGATAATATCCTTCCTTTTTCATCAAAAAAGCTTTTACTTTCTTGTATCTTATACTATCTCCTCTAAACTCTAATAAGCTTGATAAGAAATAGAAGTTATCTTTAATTGCAAATTTCTCAATTCCTGTCAATTCCTTAATAATAGATTCTATATATGCAGAGTCTGCTACAGAAATTGATTCATTATTTTGTTCTATGCCAGTTGATTCATCTGTATTTATAAGTTCTCCATTCTCGTAAAACTCTTTATCGATTACCTCTCCTTTATCATCCCAAAAGGTCCATTCTCCTGTTGGTTTTTCATCCTTGAAATACTTTGTGCATTTCATTTCGCCATTAATATAAAACTCTCTTACATGATTCATTTCGCCAGTTTCAAAATAAAATTCTGTTTTAATTAGATTCCCATATTTATCCCAATAATTCCATTCTCCGGTTTTATTATTTTCTATAATCCTGCCTTCAGATTCTTTAGTATTATCTGGATAATAATTAGTCTGAACCATGTTATCGCAAGAGATTAATATCACAAGCAATGCAAATAGTACAATTAGTTTTTTCATAGTTTTATTTTTTGTTTACACATAAAAAATACTATTTCTTAATTCTTTATTATTGAAAACTCTACTCTACGGTTTTTTTGTTTTCCTTCGGCAGTATCATTTGTTTCTATAGGTTTTGTTTCACCATAGCCCTTAGAAATCAATCGTTCTGCATTTATACCTTTTTTGATTAGATAATCCATAACACTATTTGCTCTATCTTGAGATAATTTAAGGTTAACTCCGTCTGTTCCTACATTATCTGTATGTCCAGATATTTCAATCCTTGTATTATAATTTTCTTTAAGATAATCGACTAGGATGTTTAATTCTACAAATGATTTTTTTAATAATACTGCACTTCCAGATCCAAAGAATGTATTATTTAAACGAATAGCTTTATTTTCTTCTATTTTGGTTAAATGCACATCCTTCTTAAAAAAAGAAGTCTTTTTTATACCTTTTAAATCTATCTTTTCTTTTGTCTTTGCATAGCCTAAAGCTTCTACAATTAACTCATATTCTTTGCCTGGCTCAAGAATAAGTCTGTAATTTCCATCTTTTTGTGCAATGCAGGTCATTTGTTCCTTATCATTACCTGTAGTAATTGTTGCCTGTACAGGATTAAAATTAGATTTATTAAGGACTTTACCTTCCACTATTGCAACATTTTCAGGCTTATAAGAATTTTTTAGTTTTACTCTTACAATATCACATGCACCTAGACTATTTTCTTCACTAGCCAGATAAGCATAATCAGCAAATGCCGATATTGTAAAATCAACGTCACGCCCTACTCCATTGATATCAGTCCCTAGCTTCAAAGGCTCTGTCCATTTTTTCCAAGTATTATCAAGCCTTTTACACATATAAATATCATGTTTTCCAAAACCTCTTGGTCTATTAGATGAAAAATATAATGTTTTCATATCTGCTGCTAAAAAGGGAAACTCTTCTCTATATGTAGTATTAACCAAATTGCCGAGACTTCTAAGGCATGACCATTCACCTTTTTCATTTTTTAATGACACAAAAATATCAATGTCTTCTTTTACGTCTCCTTTATACTCTCCTTTTGCGGTACTTAAAATAATGGTTTTATTATCAACGCACATCATACCAAAGGTACCATAAGTTGTTTTGTTTCGGAAGTTAGAAATATATATTTTTTCAACTATTTGCCATATACTATCTTTCTTGGCAGCAATAGAAAATGGAGTCCCGCCCCATACCATAGCAGAATTATTAAACCCATTAATTGATAAAACAAAATTAGGATCTTTGTCATTTAATGAATTTAAGGGTTTTGCTTTAGACCATTCATTATTCTCATCGAGAATACTAAACCAAATATCCCAGGCTCCTTTATTATCAGGACCCAGTTTTCTTGAAAAATATAGTATTTTACCATCGGGAGAGATAGTTGGGTTTTCTTCGCGATATTTTGAGTTTATATTCTCTCCAAGATTCTCTTTAGTAGAATTATTTGAAACAATATCTTGACTATAGCATTGTTGCAAAAACATTATTGATATAAAGATTATATAGAATAATTTTCTCATTGTTCTATTATTTCTCCCCCATAAAAATACAATTTTTTTATTTACCACCCGATACAATCGGGCGGGAGCGGGGGCTTTTTTTTGTAATAAAAACTAATCCTATTGCAAATACAATAAAGGGTATTATTATTCCACTCTTAATAATATGAATTATATCATTACTACCCTTATGATTGCTTAGTTCTAATATAAAGATAGAAACCGGAACAGATGCAATAATGATTAATAATGACAATACTAATTTTAAGATACTTATTTTTTGTTTAAATAATTTTAGAATAACAAAAGGAACTATTGAGAGTAAAGGAATAAGTACGAATATTGAATATATTATTAAATTAAGCTTCCAATCTGGCATTGACATCATCATAAACAAGGCTGAAGGACCTCCAATAAAAGTATAAGTAAGGCTTAGTTCTATTAAATAAAATATTCCGAATCCGAAGATTATTCCAATTATATTTAATATTAGTCTTTTACTAGGCTTAATTCTAATAATTAAGTTACCCCAAATAATAAATAATATTAGCCCAATAGGTACTGCAAAGTGATAATAGCTTGTCCATATCAAACCATGCCAGCCATGATATTCTAGCTCAACTCTCCAAATTATACCAATTATTATTGAAATAATTATAAGGCCTATTATCTTATATTGCTCAATAACTTTTAACATAAACTAAGTTTGTAATAAAGCTCTGCCTTTTTATCCCATAAAAATACTATTTTTTATTTAATTTGGCTTTTTATATTATGAAACGCGACAGGATTGACTTCGTCGAACTTACGTTTCGCGCACCAGCTGGGGTGGGGCTGTTCTCTTGCTGATATGCAGGGAGATTAATTTTAATTTATTTTGCAATTATCTTATAATATGCTATATTTGATACATGAAAAACCTTTATCTACTTACTTTAGCAGTATTATTTGCTTTTAATAGCAGTGCCCAACATGATTTTGGGCTTAGTTTAAATGGAGCTTTATCAAAAACAATTGAAACCGAAAATTATATACTTAATACCTTACATAAAATAGAATACCAAAGTCTATATAATCCATCTTATAATTTTGGAATATATTACAATCTACATATTAGCAAACATTTATTATTTGGTTCTGACATTTTATTTACTGAAATTGAAGGTAATGAGATAATAGATATTACATATATAGAAAATCCTGGTTATTCATATAATACATACAGAAAGCATCTCTCCTATTTAAGTCTTCCTGTATACTTTGGGTTAAAATTCGAAAAAACTTCATTTTATATTGGTTTTATGCCTTCTTTACTATTAAAGAGTAAAGAACTTTGGAAAAGGACAGTAGTGCATAACGAAATTGTTAGCCATGATAGAGCAGATCGTTATCTGAGTTGTTATGATGCTGATTATGGACCCAAGATTGGCTTGAGATATAATATTAAAGACAATCTTATTATTGAGGCTAGTTACTATTATGGTTTAAAAAGAATAAATGAATACGAAAATAGAACATGGAAAAATCAGCAAATAAGTTTAGGTTTTAGATATACTTTATTTACAACAAAGAAACCAGAATAGCCCCACAAAATCCCTTAAAGCAAAAAGGCAGAAGTATTAGCACAAGAAAGATTTGCTAGTATTTTATGGAACGCGAAAGGATTGACTTCCCCGAGAAAATCGGGGCAAGCTATCGAACTTACGTTTCGTGCAGCGGAGGGCACCAGCTGGGGCGCCAGTGCGAGAGACCAAGTTAGCTTATTCATATTTTTTTATAGCTTGAAAAAACTTCTTTTGATAATTTCCAAAATATTGCCATCTAGTAGTTCCATATATTTTATCGGTTTGCAAGTCTTGAATTGCTATTGAAAAATTTTGCTTCCAAATAAAGCGATTCCATTCGTTACTATAATATTGAATCCAATTCATTTGAATTAATAATCTATACCTATACCCTTGCTCTATAAAATATTCTTTATTCTCTGACCGATACTCTGAAGAGAAATATTTAAACTTAAAAGGATATTTAATTTCCATCTTATATATCAAATCAGAATTTATTGTTGTAGATTTTGGTCCTGTTAACAAAGGTTTTCTACCTATTTCACCTGGACCAATTACGATAAAGAAGAGTCCTGAATTCTTTAAATCTTCAGGATACCCTGTAGAATCATCTAATACTATGGGATTGGCTTCATAATAATCTCTGTAAGTATTTGTATAACCGACAGAACTTCGCAATAAAATTTCTGGTGCATAAGGCAAATACTTTTTTAATTCATCTTCAGCACTAATTATATTTCTTATGTAACATTCGTATTGTTTATATTTAATATTATAAATGGTAGTGTCTTTGTTATCAATACTTTTATAATCTATACTAGTTATTTTATCTTCTACTATGTAACATCTTAAAGTATCTTTATTACCTTTAAGAATTATATAATCTTGGGCAAAACAATTAGATATACAAACAAGACATAATAATTTAAGTAAAATTACTTTTCTCATACTTTCATTTTTCACTTTTGATATTTGGCTTTTGTTTTTAAAAAGCTTTGCTTTTTCCTCCCCCTTAAATATTCTTTTAATCATGATTTATTCATTAATAATATAACTGCAAGAATTGATATTAGATTAATTAATATTCTTATTTTCTGGAGGTTTAATATAGAAATCAATCTTTTCTTTATTATCTTTGTTATATTTAATTGTTTCTTTTAAATCTCCACTAGGATAATATTCATTCCATATTCCAACCTTATATCCTTTTTCTGCGTAACCACAAAGCTTTTTATTTCCGTTCTTATAGTAGTTCTCCACGTAACCATGGCATAAAAAATCTTTTAGTATAACTCTACTAATTAAAGTACCATTGGGATAATAATTTTCAAAAACACCATTACCTGTTTCTTCATTATATTGGATTATAGCTAAGATATTACCTAATGTATCACAAACGGTATTTTTATCCAATTTACCATCAATAAAAATACATTCTAGATTTTTAATTCCATTTAGGTAGAAATAATTCCAAGTGCCAATTGGCTTATTATTCACATATTTCTCAACACTTTGAATTTTACCATTTTCGTACCATCTATTCCAAACACTATCCTTTTTACCATCAATATATTTTCCTGTTGCATTTAGTTGTCCATTTTCATACCATTCATTCCAAACACTATCAATTTTCCCATAATTGATTTTTCCTGTGCGTTTTAATTGTCCATTTTCATACCATTCTTTACTAATACCATCTAGAGTACCACTACTCCATTCTACAGTTACTATTATTTGTCCATTTTCATGCCATTGATTCCAAATACTATCATTCTTTCCATTAGTATATTTCCCTATCTGCTTTAATTGTCCATTTTCATGCCACCAATTCCAAATACTATCCTTTTTACCATCAGTATATTTCCCTTTTGTTTCTAATTGTCTATTTTCATACCACCAATTCATTATACTATCTTTTTTTCCATTGGTATATTTCCCTTTTTGTTTTAATTGTCCACTTTCATACATATAATTCCAAATACCTTCTTTTCCCCCATTAGTATATATCCCTGTTGTTTTTAATTGTCCACTTTCATACCAAGATTTATAAGTGCCATTTTCTACACCATTAAGATAAAACCTATTACTTTTAGGTTTCCCATTAGGATAATACCATGTAGATAAACCTTCCTTAATACTCATTTCTACATCTGAAAATTTACCTACCATTTGAATAGTATCATTAAGGTAATAGTCCTTTACTTCAAATAATTCATTATTTGAACTTTCTACAATACGATAATAGCTCGCATTTCTTACACTAGTTTTTGCCCAAGCAGTATCGAAATAGATTCTACCTTCTGAATAGTGAGGTAGTAGAGTGGAATCTGATTTTTCAAGTTCTTCCTTTTCATTATTTTCACTTGCTTTATTGGTTTTACCTGCAATTATTATTTCAACTTTTTGTCCATCAACACCATCTAAACCATGTTCGCCTTTATTTTCAAAATATTTAATCGATTTTTTAAATCTACAGGGAGCTGTAGCTTCAACCTGTTTATTTCCAACTATAATGTCACCACAAGGCCCTCTTGCACCAGCTTTACCTTCTTTGCCACCATAACCACTTCTATTTTCGAAAGAAAATAAATTTAAATATTTGCTTGACAATGAATCAATATTAAAAGTAATTGAACCTCCTTGGCCTCCTATTCCACCTTTGCCACCATTGCCACCATATCCTCCCGAACCTCCTGTGGCCGCAGGTGCACTAACTACATTACCCGAATATCTTACATTTCTTGTAGTGCCTTTGCCTCCTGGTCCTCCTCGTCCTCCCTGTCCACCATTGCCTCCATTTGCCATTATCTTGATTTCTGATTCTAGTGGGTTGGCCAAAAATATGTTTTCATTATTGTTTCCAAGATTCAGAACCTTAATTTGCAGCAATTCCTTTTGTAATACTTCGTCTATATAGCTTGTAATAAATACTTCTATGTTTCTTCCCTTGTTTCCTGTAAGCCCAACTTTTCCAGGAAGTCCATTAACACTATTATAGGACTCAATATATGCCCCTGGTTCACCATTCTTACCTTTTCTCCCAGAATAATCTAAAACTAATTTCCCCTTATAATTTAGGGTAAAGGTATCTTGATTAGAAATAGTAGTATTATATTTAAATACAGCTTTAAATGGAAATTCGTGATCTTTATAGAGCATAGGATTGAATGCAAAAAATTGTCCTTTTTTATTAATGGTAAGACCTTTGGCATCAATAAAAAAATTATCAATTATTGATTTGCCTGTACAATCTATGTTTTTGCCTTTTTTTGTAAATGCTCTAATTACAATAGGTATTCCTTCGTTTGATTTATATATAGAGTCTATTAGAGATACTTCAATTTCTGTAATATTCTTTTTTTGTAAGAAATCTTTGATTTTAATTTCTTCTTTGCTTTGAGCATAAACAAATGTTATACTTGCAAAAAGTGTTAATATTAATATTAGTTTTTTCATTTGCTATTTCCTTCCCCAAAAATACTATTTTTTATTTAATTTGGCTTTTTATATTATGGAACGCCACAGGAGTCTCGCACCCAATGTTATTAAGTTAAGAGTTGAGATACTCATTATCAGTTGCCCCGACCTTTAGGTCGGGGGTTGAAGTACAAAAATTAAATGGGCTTCAGCCCAAAAAGAATATGAAGAATTTATAAATTAAATGCGAACTTAAAAGACTTTTGGGCTAAAGCCCTATTTTTACAATATTTATATCCCCGTCCTAAAAGACGGGGCAACTGATAAGCTTATACTTATAGTTTAACTTGAGGCAGAGTGTGGCAACTGTTGTGATTTCTTTTTCTGATAATTGCAGATAATTATGGAGATAACAAGCAAAAGCCCCAATAATAAAATATAAGTCCAAATTGGGGTAGCATTATATAAAATTAGACCAATCAATATTGTAATGATACCAACAATAAGAAAGAAAATGCGGGCTCCTCTTTTTTGATTACGTCTCCTTTTGGCTTGAATTACAACAAAAATGTTTAACGGGATTGTTAAAATGTATGATGCGCCAATAAAAAGACCTCCTAAAAATGAAAATCCATCATCCATAAAACAACAAACTATTTCATAGCCAATATAAATATTTAGTACAAATACATTAATTGCATAGATATACGACATTATATTAAAGAATTTGCAATATCTGGTTTTGTTGTCTTGAATACTTGGATTTTTTATTGGATTAACATCTTGCATACCGCAAACTTATTACTGAATTCAAGTTACAAATGTAAGCTTTTTGCTTAAATAATTAGAAGGGTTTAATAAAATTTTAATTACTTGAGGCAGGGAAACCAATGTACTTTATGGTTTATTGTTACTGATTGCAAATTTGCCCTTTACCCACCAGAAAGGATTCTGCAGCAGCGGGGTTCGTAAGTTTCTGCAATTTTCTTTTGGTCTTGCGATTTTAAATGTTTTTGTAGTACCGATTTTTGAAATAATGCCATGCTTGTTTGTTAATTCTTATTTTGGCTTTAAAGATATGAAAATTAATCGAATTGTTTAAAATGCTTTCGCATTTAGTAGTTTGGAAACTACTTTTTACTTGCGGCGGAGTTACAAACTCCTCCGAGCAGGGTGTGGCTTCAGCTTTAATCATAATAATTTGCAAAATCCATAATAATATGATAAAGGCAAAATTCTTCTTCCTTTTGTGTTAAATAATTTTTTCTTATGTGAAAAGTGTTGAATGTATTATTATTATTCTCTATTGAGTTTAGGACAATTTTCTTTCCTGTTAGTTTACCTGTTTCTATGTTGTCATAAATAAGGTTTATTTCATTTGTCAAGCTGTCAATAATATTCTTTTTGTTTTCGCTGATAACAAAACCAAGCATTCCTCCAAAACTAATATCACAAGCGTATTTTCCTGTCATAAAACGATATATCCCACCATCTTCTCTTTCTCTTACACAAATATATTCGCTTATTGATTTTGAGAACGACATACTTTTGGCTTTACCAAGATTTTTGGCTTCAAATGAAAAGTATTTATTTTGCCAATCACTATGTTCAAATTGTAAATCAATATAACCTTCGTTATTGCACTCTGCACTTGGTTCAAGATTTATTATAAAACCCTGTTCATTAAATATTTGACTTTCCCTTTTAAACCAGTTTCTGATATGTTTTTTTATCTCTTTTTCTATATTTGCTCTCGGCTTTTTGGTTTCATTTTCAATTAAAGCAACAATATGCTTATTATCAACATTTTTATAGTACTGCAATAAATGAAAAAAGATATAATTTTTCCATTCTTTATCTTCAAGTTTGCGTAATTCTGTTCGGCTGTCAGACATTACTTTTGTAGGAGGTAATTTTATATATCCTTTCATTTGCTCAATGATTTCAGGATATTTTTACCATCTTCAAAAGCTTTGGTAGCTGTCCAATTACTGTACTTATTGCTTTTTATTATGTAAATACAGTCATTCCCAATAATTTTTTCTTGCATTACAAGAAAATTCTCATTTGTGGTTTTTAAAATTTCTTCATTAACAATGTATTTTAATGTTTTTTCTGCTGTTGGTTGTTTAGCTTCTGATTTGTTAAGATAAATGGCAACAACGGCTATGTCAAATCCAAATTTTTCATCTTGATGTGATTCAATATAAGGCTTGTTTACAAAATATAATTCAAACATATTCTCTAAGGTTTGTTTGTATTGTTTGAAATCATTTTTTGTAACGGTTCTTTCAGACGAGAAAAAATCTTTAATTCTTTGTCTTTCCAAATAACTTAAATCATATAAATCAAAAATAAGTTTATTTAATTTAGCTTTTATTTTGCCTTCGTATTGTAGTTTACCTTTGGTAAGTTGCTGGCTTATTTCTGATATTTCAGCAACTAAATTTTCGTCTAATTCTTTGGGGATTAGGATGTTTTTAATAATGGTTTCACTTATATGAGGAAAGGAACCGGATTTTCTTTTCAAAAAAACTAAATTTATATAATAACTTATAATATCAGAGTTTAATAAGGCTGAAAATAAGTGATATAGAGTACTATTTTTAAGTCTAATAGAAAATACCCCATCAGGAAAACAAAGCGTTTGATTATCATAAATAGCTTCAAATTTTTTTCTTGGTATTTTTCTTAATAGAATTTTATCTCCTTTAAAGAATGGCAACTTTTTATTACGTCTAAACTTATTATTTAATAAATCATTTTTATTTAAAAATTTATTTATAAAAACCTTGAAAGCATTAATGTCTTTATATTCTATATATGGAAGTGCGTACGTGTCATTTTTAACTCGCGAAATAAAACTTTCCTTAATTTTCGTAAATTCTATTTTTTGTTCTTCTTTAGATAAATTTTCATATGACTTATTTTCAGATTTTATTTTATCGCTTCCTGTAATTCTTAAACCAACAGCTAAACCATAATAGTTGTCATCTAAAATATAGTTTTCTAAAATTTCTGAATTATTCTTTAACTTTGTTATTAATTCTAAATCAAACTCATTTCCAACCAAATAGTTTCTTAATACAACTTTTTTTTCCAGTATATCTTTTTGGTTTATTTCAATTCGTTTATCTTCTTGGATTACAAGCAGATTAAAAGTCTCTGAGAAAAGTTCTAAATCTACAGGATAGTATTTCATAATGTTGCTTTCAACTCTTTTGTTGTTGAAAATGGCAACAATAACACTTTCTTTTGCTTTTTTAAATAAAATTTTCTTTACTCGTGAAAGTTCGTAAAAGTTTTCAATTTGAAAGTTTTCACAGAAAAAATTATTAAAGTTTTCAGATTTTTCATTGTAAAAATTTGAACTGTTTAAAACAAAACCAAATTTAGTCTTTTCATTTGCCCAATCTTTAATTTTAAGCATAAATGCCTGTGATATTTGTTTGGAACCAACTACATCTTTAGCTTTAAATATTTTACCATTTATTTCCGTACTATAATTATCTATAAAATCGCGTTCTTTTTTATGTTCGTTTGTATAAAGTGGTATCTTAAAAAAAGGTGGATTCCCGATAATGTAATCAAATGTTTGATTAACAAAATGTAAGCTTCCTTTCTTAACTTCAAGCGAATTGCCGTATATTACATTTTTTGAAAAATCAGGGAATATTTTAATATCATTCTCCGTTTCAATTTTTTGTTTTATATATTCCTTTATTTCTTCGCTAGGTAGTCCTTTTAGTATTTCAAGATAAAGTGAAAATATGGTTAGCCGCCAGGCTGTATAATCTTTCTCTATACCAAAAATGAACTTTTGCAGTAATTCTATTTTATGTTTAATTATCTCAGAGATATTTGCATTTTTCTTAGGTCGATTTTTTCTTAATAGCTTCTGGAATGCTAAAATCAAGAACATACCCGAACCGCATGCAGGGTCAAGCACTTTTCCTTCTTCTGCAATTGTGTCATCAATAATTAGTTGTGCTAATTTTGGCGGAGTATAATAAATTCCCTGGTCTAGTTGGTCATCTTCAAGAAAAACTTCATAAATATGACTGATAAATTCAATAGGAATAATATCAAAACGAAAATCAAATAAAGACAATTGCCCTGTATTTAAATCATCTTGGCTAATTGTTCTATAAAGTAAATTTGAAGCTTTATTAATATACTTTTCTTCAATGTGTGGTTTGTCAAACAGAACATTACTGAATATTTTATTTATCTCTTCAAAAAGTAAATTAATGTATTTAGCATTGTTGTTGTTTAGTAATTGCTTATAGTTTAAATCTATGTTGTTAAAAAAGTGATTATAGAAATATGAATTTATTATTTGATTGTCCTCAAGGAACTTAATAAATAGAGTTCTATCAATAAGAGATTGAACAATTTCAATTTTATCATTTCCTAATTCAATTATTAGTTTTTTCTTTAATTCTTTTAACTGTCTAATTAATTTCTCATCAATCCGTTCACTTTTTTTGATTTTTTCGATAAACTCTAAATAGGAAAGCCAAAAAGCACCGGTTTCAAATCTCCATTTCCTAATCTTTTCTAATTTCTTTTCATCTTCCCTTTTACCCTTGAAACTGTCAATATTTGCAGGAGGTTTTCTTGGGTCGGTTTTAGCATAATTTAATGAAATAATATTTGAGTTTTCGAGATAAAAAAATAAATCGTATTTATCTTCATTCCAAATATATCGTCTGACTTCAAATAATTCTTTATCAGTTAAATTATTTGAAGAAATAATATAAAATGAACTTTTTGTTTGTTCAATGTTCTCACTTTTGTAAACAAAAACATTGTTTTTTAATTTATCAGTTAATCTTTTATTTTCTGAAATTATTATTTCTTTCAAATTAATATTCTTTCCGAAAGTAAAATCAATATTTTCAAAAAAATCTTTTATCAGGTTCATTTTCAACGAATAATAAAAATCTCAACAAAGTTAATACTACTTGACGAATTTACAAAATTATTCTTTAGTTCCCATTTTCTCCAACTTCTCCTCAACATACTCCATCGCATTTTCCTCATCTTCCTCAATGGCTTTTTCAACAACGGTTTTTGCTAACTCCTGTATGAAATGTCACTTCGACTATAAGGAGAACGTATCGAAAAGTGAGAAAGGGGATAATCTCAGGTCTCGATATAAAATTCTTTTAGAATTTCTACTCGACCTGACAAGGGGGTTGTTTATTTACATACCCGTGAAAACGGGTATCCAGTGTTTGCTGGTCTACTGGATTACCGCTTTCGCGGCAATGTTTTGATTTTTACTATGTCTGTTCTATTTTTTCTTTACCCTATCCCTAAAGGGAAGAAAAAATAAGTGTGTGATTGTAGCCTTTAGGTTTTAGGGTGTGGGCAGGGAGTGTTTATGCCTGTTCTCGATACTCACTCCTTTTAGTCGTGAACTTGACCTGACAAGGGGGCTCGACCTGACAAAAGGCTTGATTTTGCTGTTTTTTCTGCATTTTTCGCAAAAAACAGGGCATTAGTAGCATGATTATTAATTTGACACAGTTTATTGAATAGACCCAGATAAAAGTCTTTATTTCCTACCGGCAATCTATATTCTTCACCTACAAAAGTAAATTTTTTTCCAAACTCTAAGATAAATCCTTTCAGATGTTGAACAATCCTTTTCCGTAAGTTCTTTTCTGAATAATTTTTTGGTAACGATAAAAAATCAAGAATATAATTGTCCTTGAATGTTTCAATTGATTTTGGATGTATTTCTCTCAGCGATGCTGAGACTTTTTGCTCAGAGAGTATCATTCTTTCAAAAATACCACTATCAATCTGTCTTTCAAGCTCTCTGGAACTATACCTTTCTCTAATTGCTAATTGAATATAGAATTCTCTTTATTTTTCGGATGTGGCTTTTGAAATAATCATTAGATTATTTGTCCAACTCAATTCTCTCAGCAGTGATGAGAGTTTTTTATTTTTAGAATATGTATCAAAAAATTGTTTCATTCTCCACAAGTTTTGCGGAGAAAATCCCTTTATGTCAGGCACTTTTCGGTAAATATACTCAGACAAGTTGTTAACAATACCTTTTCCCCAATATGAGGAATTTACTTTTTTACTGATATATTGTCCAATGCTCCAATAAAGTTCAATCAATTCTGTGTTTACAGCAAGCATAGCTTTTTCTCTGGCTACCGTAATCATATTTAATATGTCGTCAAATTGTCTTTCTATTTTCATATTACAAATCTAAGGAAATAATTTATAGGTATTTTAAGTATTTTTATTAAAAGCTGATATGATAATCTATTCCTCCCCTTTGGGGAGGCTAGGAGGGGCTATAGCATCATAAACCACCTGATGTACTTTTTGTCGTACTTTAAGTGTGTTTAGTTTCCAGTTTTTAACGCTTGGGTGCACTCTGTTTGAAAGAAAAACATATACAAGTTCTTCTTTTGGGTCTACCCACACACAGCAACCTGTAAATCCTGTATGTCCGTATGAATTAGCCGGAGCATCAAAGGCAATAATGTTTTTTTCAAGGGCTTTGTCAAAGCCTAATCCCCGGTGGCTTCCGGGCTGAAACGCAGTAAACTTATTTATTGTTTTATTGCTGATATATCTTCTTCTGCCGTAGGTTCCGCCATTTAACAGCATTTGGAATATTACTCCTAAATCGTGAGCATTTGAAAATAATCCTGCATTTCCGGCAATACCGCCCAAAAGAGCAGCCGAGGGGTCGTGTACATAACCGTGAATTACCTGATTTCGCCAATATTTATCGTGCTCGGTTGGTGTTATTCTGTTTCTTTTAAATCGCTTTAAAGGCAAATAGCCAATTGTTTTTAAACCAAGCGACTTGTAAAAGTATTTTTCAAGATATTTGTTAATTCCATATTCATTTATTGTATCAATAGCTTGTTGTAGTATAATAGCGTTTACATCGCTATACATATAAACCGACTTTGAATAAACTCTTATTTGCTTGGTATCTATCCACAAGGTGTCTTCAAACTGACGCCGCAAATAGAAGTTTTTTGCAATTTGCACCCTGCTTGTATCTTCTATCTTTTTGTTTGTATAATATTTATGATAAAGATAAGATAATGTGTCTTTTCTGTTTGGCAAGGAATCAAAAACAATAATACTGTCGATATCAACAATAAAAGTATCGGGCAAAACAATATTTGTATCTTCTTTGTAAAGTATATATCGTAATATTGGCATACTTGGCGGTAATCCCGATTTGTGTATTAACAGCTCGCTAACACATCGTTTAAAAATATTAAGTTTTGGAGTTACTTTAAAAAACAGGGTGTCGTAAACCACAACTATTGTGTCATCAATATGAATTGTGTCTTTTTCTTCGATAAACTTTTTAAACTTTTTAAAGCTTTTAATGTTTATGGTGTCAATATTAACAATAGTATCGGGTTTTATCTTGGTGTATTCTATTTCGGTGTTTTTAAAGTATTCTTCAAGTTTATCGGAAAGTTTTAATTTTCCCTGATCTACCATTTTCATGGCAGCAAGAGTTGTTCCTGCTACTTTTGTAATTGAGGCAATATCGTAAAGGTCGTTCCATTTCACCCTTGTTTTACGGTCGTAAGTATGATAACCATAGGATTTGTTAAAAATAACCTTGCCCTTTTTGGCAATAAAAACCTGACAACCCGGAAAAGCACGATGGCTTAGTGCATCATTAATAATTGAATCTATCTTTAAAATTGAATCGGTATTAAAACCAAACTCTTCGGGAATTGTATATCCCAGCCTAACTTTGTTGGTTCTTACACATTTATAATTATCAATTTTAATACATTCGGGCAATTTGCCATTTGCTTTAATTCCTCCAAATACCAACTGGCATGCAAGTTCTTGTTCTGTTTTAGACTTACCGTAAACCTGTATTATATTTGGGCAATCGGGGAGATGCTTGCAAACATTAGGATTACCAAAATTTACTATAATGATATTTGATTTATTCTTTTGCCATTTAATTGTTTTGTTAAGATAATTAAGAGCAAAGGTGTCGGGCTCAATATTGTTTAGGGTAATTATATAGTTTAAGTATTCCTGATGAAAATAAATTTTTTGAACTGAAACAGAATCAAACTCTAAATGCCTGGCTTTGTACTCAACATAATATTTAATAAGTGTTTCAAAGTGTGGTGTTTTTTCTCCAAAGCTGTAAACAAAATACTTGCTGCTGATGTTTTTTACAGGGAGTATATTTTTTTGATTCCTTACAATTGTCAGACTGGCTTCAAACAGCTTTCTGCTAAATCCTTTTAAATACACCGAATTAAGTTCTTGTTTTATTGTGTCGGCATCTATTTTTTTAAAGCTTTCTGCACCCGTCCACGATTTTGCTAAAAGTATTTTCTTAACACGATTATTTATCTCTTCAATCGGTAATTCGTTTGTTGCTATCTGGTCTTTCAAATTATCTATTATTTCTGTTAGCTTTTTATTTACCAGCAACATATCGGCACTTGAGTTTTTAAAATTATTAACAGTAGATTGAATATTGTTTTTAATATCTGTAATTATTAATCCTTTATGCCCCAATTCCTCTGTTAAATAGTTGCTTAAAAAGTAGTTTTCATTATTTGGTGTATCGAGTTCAATGTCTTTAATTAAATAAATTGCAGAAATACCTCTGTTTATAAGGTCTTTGTATTGTTTATCAATGTTGCTGTAAATGCTTGTGTCATTCTCAAAATTATAAATACTGTTATTTGTAAATCCTGCAATTATGTTTTTATCCTTAAATGCATTGATATGTTTTTCATTACTAAGATATGAGGGTAATATGCTAAAGTTAATGTTTAATGTTTTATCAATATTTGCAACAGTATTAATGTAATTATTAATTAAGCTATCTGTTGAAATTGCCTGTAGTGCATTCTCGTTTGGAAACTGCACAATATCATTAAGATAATTGGGAAAAGACGTTTTATTGTTTGAGCAAATAAATAATGGTATTCCTGTAGTTGATTGATATTTATTAATTATCTCAACATAACTGCAAACCGAATCAGTTTCAAAAGCCACACTTCCAATATGATATTTAGAAATAAGATAATCGAGCAATTCTAATTTGTTGCTGTCAAGTGTGCCAATATCGTATATTATAAGGTTCCCAATTTTTTGTTCAATACTCATGTGTTCAATAAGCGAATCTACCCAAACAGATTGAATATCAGCAAAAGGAGCATGTTCGGTATTAACAATGTTTTTATTTGAAAAAAATAAATACCCAACAGTAAATGCTATCACAATAAATATGGCAGCTATAATTAGATATTTGGATTTTTTTTTCATGTGTTTGTGATTAAATTAGTCCGTCATTGCGAACGAGGAATAGCCAGGGTTTTTTGTTTGTTTTTTCAAAATAATCATTCAATCACTAATATTTCACCAATTCCTTAATTAATAATTAACCTTTGTTTCGTAATAGTGTTTAGTAATGCTCTGTACTTTAACAGGAGAGTTGTCGATAAAATAATATTCTCCACCCCAGTTATGTTTAACTTTCAAATAAACGTTTACTTTTCCGTCTTTTTTAATTATTGTTCTGGTAGTTGTTTTTGACTTTGCTTCAATTACTTCTACTGTTTTGCCATCTTTATATTTTTCTTTTAATTCTTTGTCACGCACTCTTTTTTCTACCACAAGTTTTGCATAAGCTTTTCTCTTTGGTTTTATATCTTTTTTTGGAACAGGCTTAATTAAGGGTAATTCTTTTTTAAGTTTTGTTATTGTATCCTTCGGAATTGTTGCTTCTGCTTCTTTCTCAATAGGTTTAATCTTTTCAATTTCGGCAATTATCTCTTCAGGCTTTTCCTCAACAATAAGTACCGGATCAATATCTTTTTTTGGTTTTTCTTCAACTACTTCGTTTTCTATAATTTCGGGTTTTCCGTTTTCTCTGTTCATTTCATTTCTTACGTCCAACTCAAGGCGTTTCCACTCTTCAGGTCTGTTATCAACAGTCGGCTTTGCTTTAATATCCTTATCAAGTTCAGCTAAAAGCATTTCCAAATCATCTTTATTTTCATCTTGTAATGATGCTTCAATTTTAAGTGCTCTTTCTTCAATTTCTTCAATAAGTTCTTTTGCATCAGTTCTGTCTGATGCTATTTCTTTTTCTATAAATATTGTAATAATATCTTCGAGCCTGTATTTAGAAAGCTTTTTTTCGGGTGCAATTTTCTGTGCTTTTTTATAAAAATGAATGGCAACGGTATATTGTCCATTATCAAACGACTCGTTTGCTTTTTTTATAACTTTTTCATATTGCTTTTTAACCTCTTTGTCTTTTATCACACCGGGTTGTGAAAATGAAATTTGACTAAGCAGTGCTATTAACACAACACATAATATAAATATTTTTCGGTTCATATTCGTTTAAAAATTAGGACTTTCAAAAGTATATATTTTTTCATACATTTGTTTAATAATTTTAAAACAATAATTAATGAAAACATTTTCTCCAAAACAACTTTCTATTTACATTGCCCTGTTAACGTCAGTTGTCTCAGGAGTAATATTTGGGCTTTCTGTTTTTATTAATGATAGTAGCTTGTGGACGTTTTTAATAATTTTAATTTTATCAATTTTTATAATTGTTTATATCACCGTGTATTCTATAATAAATAAATTTATAGTTGAAAAAATAAAACCAATATATAAAACTATTCATAACGTAAACATCCCAGATGGTGAATTAAACGAAAATATTGAAGATAAGGACATTATTTCTGTTGTTAAAGATGAAGTGGAAGATTGGGCAAAAAATAAAACGCAGGAAATTAAAAAATTAAAAGAAACGGAAAAATACAGAAAAGAATTTTTAGGAAATATTTCTCATGAACTTAAAACTCCGGTATTTAATATTCAGGGTTATATTTTAACATTATTAGACGGCGGATTAGATGATAAAACTATTAATAGTAAATACCTGCAAAGAGCCGAAAAAAGTATTGAAAGACTTATTTCAATTATTAATGACCTTGAAGCAATTTCCAAACTTGAATCGGGTGAGTTTAAGCTTAAATATGAAGATTTTGATATTGTAAAATTGATTGAAGATGTTATCGAAACTCATGAAATGTTAACTAAACAAAAGAATATTACACTTAATATTATTAACAGTTCTGAAAAAACAATATTAGTAAAAGCCGATAAACAACAGATATATCAGGTGGTAAGTAATTTAATTGTTAATACCGTTAAATATGGAAAAGAAAACGGTGAAACTAAAATTGAGTTTTTTGATATGGATAATTCATTCCTAATCGAAATTAGTGATAACGGAATAGGGATTCCTGAAAATGCAATACCGAGATTATTTGAGCGCTTTTACAGAGTAGATCAAAGTCGCTCCAGAGAACAAGGAGGAACAGGACTTGGTCTTGCCATAGTAAAACATATTATTGAAGCACATAATCAAACAATAAATGTAAGAAGCAAGATTAATGAAGGCTCTGCGTTTTCGTTTACCTTAAAAAAAGCATAAGAATCTTATTTTTTTGACGCTGATTCACACGAATTTTTATGATTTTTTTTCTTATCATAATAATCAGTGTTCATCTGCGTCAGTTATATCAAATTTTATATCCAAAGTTAATATAAACCATTTGAAAATTACTAATGTCATTAGTATCAGTCATCCAGCTTTGGTAATTGGCAGATATTTTAATTTTTTTAATTGGTGAAAACTGAACTCCTCCAATTATTGCTTCTCCATTTTTAGTATTATTCCAAGGGTTTTCTTTATCGCTTAAAATATTTGATTCAAGCTTATCGTATCTGCCAAATATTTGCCATTTTTCATTTATATTAAACATTCCAAAAACAGAAAAACCGTATAGATTATGATTAAGATCAAACTCATTATTTTTTTGATAATTGTATCCACTACCAAGCGAAAATAAATTTTTAAATTTATATCCAATAAACGATGCAATAGTTGATTGAACTACACTTTTTTCGGAATAATCGTAATAAAACCTTACAGAAAACCCTTTAAAAGGGAATAGTGATATACCTGCTCCTGCTTTGTATGTGTTATCTATTTGTAGTCTTGTATAACCTTCGCCATTCATAATTGTAAGATCTACACTTACATATTTATTTAGTTTATAAAATACACTTGAACCAATATCAGCGCTTGAACCAAATTTGTATTTATCTTGAAATGATTTTTCAATATACCTGTGTGCCCAGAATTTTTCCTGAAACTTAAATTGATGTAAACTTATAATTCCAAAATTCCATGTAAGCTTTCCTTTTTTATAACTAAGTTCAGCTGTTTTAAAATACGCATATCTTCCTAATAACGAATATTGTGATTCATCATTGGGATTTCCAATGTCAAGTTTTATGCAAGTAGAAAATTCTTCCGACATTTGATATTTATATCCAAGATATGCTCGTTTTATTTCAAATCCCGAATTATTGTATTCATCGGTAATGCTTGTATTAAAATTACTGAAAATACTCACAATTGGTTTCCCTTTTGGAACAAATTCAGTTGTATCGCTATTCCCTGAAAACAAATTAAATGAAATTAACATGAATGCAATAAAAAAATGAAAGTATCCCATATTTTAAATCTATAGCTTTCTATTTATTAAATTTAACAAAATCTCTGTGAGCTTTTAACAAATTTATAGCAAACAATAACATATTTTTTGTTTCGTGATATATTCCAAGATATAACATGCTGTTTTTTGTGCCAATCTCGTCTGCTTTAATCCTTTTTATTTGCTTTTTACGATATTCATCAATTTTTTCAAGAATATTTTGTTGTTGAGCAATAATTTCATCAACGTAAGCATATTTTTGAGTTTCCAGTAATCTGAGAATTTCATCAATCAGACTGATAAGATTTTGCTTAATATCTGTTAGGTCTTCGATTTGTGAAGGCAACAATGCTTTATGATTATTATCAACATGCTCAAAAGCCGGTTTAGAAATAAATGTTAAACAATGTGTTGTTTCACGAAGATAATCTAATACCTGAACATAATAAGGACCTGTTTCAATAGAATCTTCATGAAACTTACTTATAGTTTTGTGAACATTATCTTTCAACTTTTTTGTTTCTTTGTTTATATCAGCAACATGTTTTACTTGATTTTTTAAAGTTTTTCTGTCTTCTTTAATCAAGCCATCTATTGTTTTACTATAAACTTCAGAAACACTTTGTAATATTATGGAAACGTTTAAATTACATCTTTCGGTAATATTTTCAGGATGTATTGTATCATCGATATCCATTTCCTGAATTTTAGCTTTTTCTGCTTCTTTTCTTTTATGTATTTTTCTTGTTTTTAAAACTATTAGTATTGCAATTATTAAAAGAATCACAACTGCAATAATTCCTCCCCAGTTAATAATGTTAGCAACAATAAATGCCATAGAAAATGCAAATATTGCTGTGAAAAACCATCCACCAATTACAGATATAACGCCGGTTATTCTATAAACAGCACTTTCTCTTCCCCATGATCTGTCTGCTAGAGATGTTCCCATAGCTACCATAAATGTAACATATGTAGTTGAAAGAGGAAGTTTCATTGATGTTGCAAATGAAATAAGGATACCAGCAAGAACTAAATTTACAGAAGCTCTTAGCATATCAAATGCTGGTTTATCATCTTGTTTTAAAACTTTATCTTTGTAAAGCGATTGGTCAAATCTTTTGTTAATACCTGTTTTTATACTTTTTGGAACAATAACATCAATCCCTTGTCCTAAGTTTTTGAAAACCCTAACAATAGAACGGGCGAAATATGAAGAACCAAATCTTTCATCTCCTTTATCTTGCCTGCCTAAGTCTATTTCCGTTTTCATAACTGTTCTAGCTTTTCTAGATAACCATAAAGCTGTTACCATTATTAAGCCGGCAATTATTAACAAAAAAGTATCCGTTTTTACTTTTCCTGTAAGTGATACCATAGAAAATGTATCTGCACTGGCTCCAGGATCTGCCATAAATGTTTTAAACGACTCAAAACCAGCCAAAGGAACGCCTATAAAGTTTACAAGGTCGTTTCCTGCAAATGCCATTGCAAGTGCAAAAGTTCCAACCAATACAACAGTTTTTAAAATATTAATACGGAATATCCACATTAGTAGCTGAAGCAATATAGTCCATCCAATTAAACTTATTCCAATTATCTCAAGAGCATTGTCTGTCACCCATTTTTTTGAATCATCATCCATAAAAGAAGCTCCTTTAACTCCTTTAATAAGCATAAAATATGTTATAGCTGTAATAGCAATTCCACCCCATATAGCTCCAAAATATTTTAATTTTTTCTCATAATTAAAAGTAAATAATAATCTTGTTAAAAATTGCACCAAAGCTCCCGAAGAAAATGCAACAACAATAGACAATAGAATACCAACTATAATAGCAAGAGCTTTTCCTGTATTAATATATTCTTCAATACCAAGTGCATTTGGATTATTATATATTTTAATTATTGAAATTGCCACAGCTGCACCAAGTAATTCAAAAACTATTGATACTGTAGTTGATGTCGGTAATCCAAAAGTATTGAAAAGGTCTAGTAAAAGAATATCTGTAAGCATTACTGCCATAAAAATTATCATGATTTCCGAAAAATAAAAATGCTCGGGGTGAAATATTCCTTTACGTGCTACTTCCATCATGCCATTGGAAAACATAGCTCCCGATAAAATCCCAAATGCAGCTACTATCATAATAATTCTAAATGGTGCTACTTTAGCACCTACTGCAGAATTTAAAAAATTTACAGCATCATTACTAACACCTACAATAAGGTCGGAAATTGCAAGTACAAAAAGAATAATTACAAATATTAAATATATATTGTCCATAATAATTTGATTTTTAAAATTTGGGATAAAAATATTTTATTTAATTATAAAGTGTGTTTTCTGAACATTATTTTAATGTTAAGTTTGTGTTAACATAATTGTTCCTGATAGAAAAATGCTTCGCATTTTTTAATAAGAATCAGTATATAATACCACTGGTTTTACTTTTAAATTTCTACATTTGCACTCAAAAAAATACATTATGGCATTAAAATGTGGTATAATAGGAATTACCAATACTGGCAAAACAACCTTATTTAATTGTATTTCAAATACGAAAAAAGAAACAAGTAACTTTGCTTTTAGCACAAATAAATCAAATATTGGAATTATTAAAGTTCCGGATAACAGATTATATGAGCTTGAAAAACTACAGCCTACCGAAAAAGTAATTCATACTACTATAGAAATTATTGATGTGCCGGGATTGACCAAAGGATCAAGTCAAGGAGAAGGTGTTGGCAATAAATTTCTTGCCGATATTCGTAATACCGATGCACTTATTCATGTTTTACGTTGTTTTGATGACGACAATCTGCCCCACGTTGATGAAAGTGTTGATCCTGTTCGTGATAAGGAAAATATTGATCTTGAATTACAAATAAAAGACCTTGAATTAATTGAACGAAAAATAGAAAAACAAAATAAAATTGTAAAATCGGGCGATAAAGATGCAAAGCACACACTTGAGATACTGAATATTTATAAAGAACATTTAGAGAATTTTCAAAGTGTCCGCACTGTATCTGTTAGTGATGATGATAAAAAAGTTGTTGCCGATCTTGAATTATTATCTGCCAAACCAATAATGTATGTTTGCAATGTTGATGAAAATTCTGCTGTTAATGGAAATAAATATGTAGAACAAGTTAAAGATGCTGTAAAAGATGAAAATACATCTGTTTTAATAATTGCTGCCAGCGCAGAAGCTGATATTACTGAACTTGAAACTAAAGAAGAACAATTAGAATTTCTTAATGATATAGGATTAAAAGAACCGGGTGTAAATAAATTTGTAAGAACAGCTTACGACTTATTAAATTTAAGGACTTTTTTTACTATTGGACCTAAAGAAAATCGTGCATGGACAATTAAAAAAGGCATGTCTGTTTCGCAGGCTGCCGGAGTTATACATAGTGATTTGGAACGGGGATTTATACGGGCTGAAGTTATAAAATATGACGATTTTATTGAGCTTAAAAGTGAAAATGCTTGTAAAGAAAAAGGGAAACTAAGTGTGGAGGGGAAAAGCTATATTGTTCAGGACGGCGATTTGTTGCATATAAGATTTAATGTGTAACTCAAAATATAGATTTATGAATACCGATATAAAAATATTATTAGTTGATGATGAACCTGATATTTTAGAGTTTCTTAGCTATAATTTGAAAAAAGAGGGATTTAATATATCTATTGCCGAAAATGGTATTGAAGCTATAAAAAAGGCAAAAGAAATAAAGCCCGATCTTATTCTTTTAGATGTAATGATGCCCGAAATGGATGGTATTGAAGTTTGCGAGAAAATTAGAGAGATTCCCGAAATAAATGAAGCGATTATTGCATTTCTGACTGCTCGTGGTGAAGATTATTCTCAAATTGCAGGATTTGATGCAGGTGCAGATGATTATATTACCAAGCCGATAAAACCAAAAGTTCTTATAAGCAGAATTAAAGCATTATTAAAACGAACAGAAAAAAAAATAAAGACAGAAAAAATTAATTTAGTATTAGATCATGGAAATTTAATTATTGATACCGAAAAATACATAATTACATTAAATGGGGCTGAAATCTCCTTGCCCAAAAAAGAGTTTGAATTATTGAATTTATTAGCATCTAATCCGGGGAAAGTATTTGTTAGAGATGATATTTTTGATAAAATATGGGGAGAAGAAGTAATTGTTGGAGAAAGAACAATTGATGTTCATGTAAGAAAGCTAAGAGAAAAATTAGGCGATGATCTTATTCAAACAATTAAAGGTGTTGGGTATAAATTAAATTCAAAAATGCTCTGATTTTCAATAGTGCAATTTTTCAAACAGATTCAAACCTGTCTATTATTTTTTAGTTTTTTCGAGGCTTAAAATCTTAAATTCTATTCTGTTATTTCTTGCTCTTCCTTCTTTATCGGAATTAAATCCTATTGGTGTAGTTTGACCATATCCTTTTACTATAATGCGATCTGCTTTAATACCTTTGTCTGAAATATAATCTATTATTGTCTGAGCTCTTTTTTTAGAGATTACTAAATTATCTTCCGGAGTCCATTTATTGTCAGTGTGTCCGCCAATTTCTATTTGTATTTTTTTATTTACTTTAAGAAATTCAATAAATCTTTTTAATTCAGGTATTGATGCATCTTTTATTTCTGCAGATTTTTTCTTAAAAAACACATTATTTAAAATTATTGTCTGATCAACTTTTAAGGGTGCAAGAAAAAGATTTTGTTCATCAATCTCTGTGTATTCCTCAAGTTCTGACACATCAAGATTTTTTGTAACACTATAATAACCTTCTGCCAGAGCAAGATACCCATAGTTTTTTCCGAAAGGTAAAATTATTTTATAATCGCCTGTTAGCGGGTTTGTTCTTGCAATCCCAGCCTCTTTCCCTTCTGGTAATATTTCATAAACAATTTTAACATCTACCTCAACAGGTCGCATTGTTCTTTCATTTAAAACCCTTCCCGAAATTAAAACAACGGGATTAGGACCCTGAGCATAAATGCCAACAACATTTATAATTAAAAATAGATATATTGCTATAAATTTCATGTGTTTATAATTTATTTACCCGGCCCAACCTTCTCTGTCAAGACTTCTATACTGAATAGCCTCAGCAAGATGTTCGGGTTTAATATCTTCGCTATCTGATAAATCTGCAATAGTTCTTGAAACTTTTAAAATCCTGTCGTATGCTCTTGCCGATAAGCCAAGCTTTTCCATAGCATTTTTCAATAATGTTTGTCCAAACTTGTCAATTTGGCAATGCTGTCTTAATAGTTTAGACGACATCTGTGCATTACTGTAAACTCCACTAATATCTTTAAATCGATTTATCTGAACATCTCGTGATTTAATAACCCTGTTTCTAACTGTTTCACTTGTTTCCGATTTTTCTTGTTCCGATAATTTATTAAATGAAACGGGAACAACTTCAATATGAATATCAATTCTATCAAGCAAAGGACCTGAAATTCTTGTAAGATATTTCTGAACAATTCCCGGACCACACATACAATCTTTATCGGGATGATTATAATAACCACAGGGGCATGGATTCATAGATGCAACAAGCATACAGCTTGCAGGATATTCAACAGAAAATTTTGCTCTTGAAATTGTTATTACTCTATCTTCAAGTGGTTGTCGCATTACTTCGAGCACAGTTCTTTTAAATTCCGGTAGTTCATCAAGAAAAAGAACACCATTATGAGCCAGTGAAATTTCACCAGGTTGAGGAAAAGTTCCTCCGCCAACCAATGCTACATCGGAAATTGTATGGTGTGGTGAACGAAATGGACGCATTGTTATTAAGGAAGTATTTTTATCAATTTTTCCTACAATAGAATGAATTTTAGTTGTTTCCAATGCTTCGTGCAAACTAAGCGGTGGCAAAATTGTTGGTAGTCTTTTTGCAAGCATGGTTTTTCCTGCTCCGGGAGGCCCTATCATTATAAGGTTATGTCCGCCTGCTGCAGCAATTTCCATTGCTCGTTTTACATTTTCCTGACCTTTCACATCTGCAAAATCCAGATCGGATTTATTTAAATTATAATAAAATTCTTCTCTTGTATCAATTATTGTTTTCTCAAGTTCTTTTTCATTATTAAAAAACTCAATAACATCAATTATATTATCAATTCCGTGTATGTCCAGATCATCTACGACAGCAGCTTCGCGTGCATTTTTTGATGGAAGAATAAAGCCTTTAAAACCTTCTTTACGTGCCTGAATTGCAATTGGCAAAACTCCTTTTATTGGCTGTAAACTACCGTCTAAAGAAAGTTCACCCATTAAAACATATTTGTCTAATTTCTCGTTTTTTATTTGTTCCGATGCGGCAAGTATCCCAATAGCAAGAGGCAAGTCGTAAGCTGAACCTTCTTTGCGAATATCGGCAGGAGCCATATTTATAACTATTTTTTTCCCTGGAAATTTATATCCGTTTGTCTTTAATGCCGATTCAATTCTTTGCTGACTTTCTTTAACAGCATTATCGGGTAAGCCTACCAAAAAAAAACGAATGCCTTGTGATACATTAACCTCAATTGTTATTGTTGTTGCATCAATACCGTAAACAGCACTTCCAAATGTTTTAACAAGCATTTTTTGTTAGCTTTTAATAGGCTTCAAATGTAATAAAAGAGAATTGATATTTGAAAAAAATATATAATTTAACTTTTGAATACTTAAAAAAAAGATTCCAATTATAAATATAACCAAATAAGTCACTTCTATGAGCTTGTTAAAATCCATTAGTTGCCACGTCCTTTAGGGCGTGGGCAAAAACATTAACAAAGAAGGAAGTTGCAATTTTTTGTAATTTTAAATACTTTAAAAACCATAATGCCGTTTAATCAAAACATTCATTGTGTAAAATGATTAAATATTATAGCTTTGTAAAATAAATTATCCTATGCTTTTTAAAACTAAAATATTATCTACTATTCTACTGATTTTGATTGTCTATAGATCTTTTTCTCAAGAAGTGGCAGACAGTTCTGTTTTTGCAACAATGTTTTCTGCATCATACATGTATCAAATACCTGACGGAGACATTGCAACTCGTTTTGGTGCAAATTCAAATATTGGGGGTAGTTTTATGGTGAAATTCAAATCTAATATAATTTTAGGTGTAGAATGGAACTCATTTTTTGGCAATAAACTTAAAGAAGAGGCTACTTCAATTTTTGATGCCATAAAAACATCTACCGGTGATATAATTGACCAAAATGGAGAATATGCCACGATATTATTATCGGAAAGAGGTTTTTTTACAGGAGTAAAAGCAGGTAAAATATTTCCGGTTTTGTTTGGTGTAAATAATAATTCAGGCCTGTTTATAAGCGGTAGCCTTGGATTATTACAACACAAAATAAGAATAGAAAACGATGGTAATCGTGCTCCGCAAATATTAAACGATTTTAAAAAAGGATATGACAAACTTACCAATGGCTTGGCTGTTAGTGAATTTATTGGATATATGTATATTGGGGAATCCCAAATACTTAACTTTTATGCAGGATTTGAATTCTATCAGGCATGGACACAATCGAGAAGAGATTTTGATTTTGGCACAATGCAAGTTGATACTCAAAAGAGATTAGATATGTTGCATTCCTTTAAAATTGGATGGGTTATTCCTCTTTATAAAAGATTACCTGACAAATATTATTATTTTTGATTAACCCTATATGCCATTTTTATACAACATAAGTATCTCATTTTATAATTTTATAATTTTAACAGCTTCTGTTTTTAATAGTAAAGCAAAGCTTTGGATAAAGGGCAGAAAAAATATTTTCAGGCAAATAGATCAAAAAATTAACAATGCAGATAATGTTGCATGGTTTCATTGTGCTTCGCTGGGTGAGTTTGAGCAGGGCAGACCTGTAATTGAAAAGTTTAAAGAAAAACATCCTGAATTAAAAATACTAATTACTTTCTTTTCTCCATCGGGTTATGAAATTAGAAAAAATTACGATAAAGCCGATTATGTATTTTATCTGCCTATTGATACAAAAAAAAATGCTAAAAGATTTATTGCAATTGTAAAACCGAAAATTGCTTTTTTCATTAAATACGAATTTTGGTATAATTATCTAAACCAACTAAATAAAAACAATATCCCATCTGTTGTTTTTTCTTCTGTTTTCAGAAAAGATCAAATATTTTTTAAATGGTACGGCAAATGGTACAGAAATATCTTAAACAGTTTTAACTATATTTTTGTTCAGGATAAAAAATCTTTGGAGTTATTAAATTCATATAATATTAATAATGTTTCTGTAGCAGGCGATACACGTTTTGACAGAGTTGTTGATATTGCCAAAAAATCAACACCAATACAGAAAATTGAGAGTTTTAAAAACAACAAACTAATTTTAATTGGTGGAAGCACATGGGAAAAAGACGAAGAATTGTTAATCCAGTATTTCAATACTACAAATCACGATATAAAATTAATTATTGCTCCTCACGAGATTGATAAAAAGCATATTAATAAAATAAAGACTATGCTTTACAGAAGACATATTTGTTTATCGGAAGTTAATAATGAAAACATAAAAAATGCCGATTGCCTTATAATTGATAGTATTGGAAAACTATCTGCTATTTACAAATACTGCGAAATAGCATATATTGGCGGAGGCTTTGGCAAAGGAATACACAATATTCTTGAAGCTGCTGTTTTTGGTATGCCTGTTGTTTTTGGACCGAATTACCAAAAATTTAACGAAGCTGTAAATATGATCAATATTAAGGGAGCTACTTCTATCAATACTTATGTCGAACTTGTTAAACAGCTTGATAATTTGATAAATAACGAAGATGTTTTAAAAGAGTCAGCAGGAATTTCTTCTGACTATGTAAAACAAAACAGCGGTGCTGTGAATAAAATACTTGAGGAAGCGGGCAATATTTAAAATTCTGATTATGGATTTTTAAAAAACACAAATAACCAACGTCATTGCGTGCAAAGCGAAGCAATCTGCCAGTAAAGATGAGATTGCCACAGGCTACGCCCTCGCAATGACGGACTAATTAAAATATAAACTCATGAAACAAATTACTCTATCAGTTTTTTTATTACTGTTTTTCTTTTGTTTGCTTAATGCTCAGGATATTAAAACAGATTACGATATTGAAGAAAAAGGATATTTTAATAATCCGCAAATTACAAATGCAGGAATTGTTGTTACCGATAATTATTCATCGGCTTTATATCTTATAAGTAATGGCAATTTAGAAAAACTTATTTCTGCTCCCGGAGTTGGTCGCTATTTTACCGTTTCTTCTGATAAAAATCTTATAGGCTTTAAGATTATTGAAAAAGGCAAGCAAACACTTGCAATTTATGACTTTAATGCCGGTAAAATTAAAAAGTTATATAAATCTGTTGATCAATGCGGACAAATTGGTTTTTCTAATAATGGAGATATTGCATTTACAATTGGTAGTGAATTAATTATTAAGAATCAAAATAAAAAAACAAGTGAAATTAATCTAAAAACATATTCAAATATTGTTTCAATTTCTCCTGACGGGAAATATATTGCTTACAATAATGAATCAGACAGAATTGTAATACTTGAACTTTCAAGCGGAGTAAAAACAATTATTTCAGAAAAAGATAAAATGTCTGCTTATCCTAAATGGTCGCCCGATAGTAAAAAACTAATGTATCAATCCGAGAATTTATTTGTTTGGGATTTGGTAAATAGCAAGCTTAAAATGCTTGATAAAGCTCTCGCACCCGTATGGCACCCCGATTCTAAACATATAATTTATCATAAAACAAAAACTGCAAAACAAAAATTAATTGATGCCGATATTTTTATTACTGATTTAAATGGAAATATTATCAATATAACAAATACAGAAAATGAAATTGAGATGCAGCCTAATTTTATTGATGAAAACACAATTCTATATCACAATTATGATAAGAAGGAAATAATAAAATTAAATATTAACAATAAATCAAGAAAAGTATTATACAAACATGAAGGTAGTTTTTCTATCAATTATTTTAATATTGAAAAATCAACAAAAACAGAAATTAGAATTCCCGGATTAGCACCTTATGTGCATCAGGTTTATGATACACCCGATTGGCATTATGGTTATGGTTCTTGTGCTCCAACTACCAGCATAATGGCAATTGCATATTACAATTTATTGCCAAAATGGCCAGAAGAAGTAAGTAGTCCTTATTCACACACAAGTGATTATGGAAATTATGTTGCCGATAAATATACTCTTAACGAAATTTATTATGATACATACGATGTAGCGGGAGGTGGAGATGCCTGGGGTGGCTATGGTTATATGTGGGGCAATAGCTCACCAAATTCATACATGAGGCAATATCATGAAAATCATTACTTAACTTCAAATCAACTATGGAACAGTTCGTGTACATTTTCATACACAACTGCCGAAATTGATACCGGTTATCCACATCCATTATGTGTTATGCTCACAGCTTCAGGGCATTTAATTTTAACAATTGGCTATATTGTTGGACAGCATACTTTGATATTTAACGACCCTTATGGAAATAAAAATACTCCCAGCTGGCCAAGTTATGATGGCATTGATTCATATTACGATTGGCCCGGTTATAATAACGGATATCAAAACTTAGATTATAATGGTACTTATGGAGGTATTGCATGGTCTGTTAAATCAAGGGGACAGGAGGTACTTTATAATGACACTTTAATTGATGATGTTTTTTACAATCATGGTTTTAACATGAATAATAGCCTTAATACTTCTCATATGAAGTATTTTCATGATGTTAACGCAGGATATAACAATCACTTATGGTACACTATTACAATGGCTACTTTAAGTGATATATGTTGGGTTACGTGGGTGCCAAATTTGGCAAATACAGGTAAGTATGAAGTTTCAGCATATATTCCTTCAACAAATGCCGATGCAACAGGAGCAATATATCATATACGCCATGCAAACGGTGATTCTATTGTTATTGTTGACCAAAATGCTTATTCTGATGAATGGGTATCTTTGGGATCTTTTAATTTTGATGCAGGACAAAGTTCAAATGTTTATTTGGGCGATTCTACAGGACTTGACGGACAACAAATAGTTTTTGATGCAGTAAAATGGTCGTATTTGCCAATTCCAACAATTAGCTATAATGCTGATATAACAAGTGTTTGTGAAGGAAATTCTGTTCAATATATTAATTCAACACAAAATGCAATAAGTTATCAATGGTATTTTGAAGGAGGAACACCTTCAACAAGTAGCCTGGAAAATCCTATTGTACAATACGATAGTTCGGGTATTTATTCGGTTACATTAATTGCCACAGGAACAGGAGGAAGCGATACATTAGAGTACACAAATTATATTACTGTAAATAAATATCCTGTTGCAGATTTTAATGCAATTGATACAGTGCTTTATTTGCCAGGCGCAATAGCAATTTTTAGTAATACATCACAAGAAGCAAATTCTTATACGTGGAATTTTGGTAATGGAAATACTTCATCGGATGTAAATCCATACAATATCTATAATACTGCCGGTTTTTATACAGTTTCGCTGATAGCAGAAAATGGCTTGTGCGATAACGACACTTTGGTTTTAAGCGATTATATTCACGTGTACAACAGTATTGGTATTGATGAGATAAGCCAATTGGGCATTGAAATATATCCCAATCCAACAAGTGGACTAGTAAGAATAAAAGGAGATAATATTTTAACTATTGAGATAATTGATGTTTATGGCAGAAAAATAGAAAACATTCAATGCTTTGAAAATCGGCAGGGTCTAGTTGAGATTGACCTAAGTCAACAAGCAAAGAACTTGTATTTTGTAAAAGTTACTACTGATATTGGAACAGCTGTAGAAAAAATTATTATTCAATAAATTATAGAATTTTATAGTGGCTTGCAAATCAATTTTTATAAACCTATTTTTGTCGGCTAAATAATCCAATTCTGTATGGCTACAAGAACCAGAAAAAACCCTATTACTGTTTTTTTAAATACAGTAGAAAAATTAGGAAATGCATTACCTCATCCGGCTACATTATTTGGAGTTTTTGCACTTTTAGTTCTTATCCTTTCTGCAGTATTTTCTGCCATGGATGTTTCTGCAGTTCACCCAACAACAGGTGAAAGTTTTGAAGCAATTAATCTTTTATCTCGTGATGGGCTTTATAAAATATTAACCGAAATGGTTAATAATTTTACGGATTTTGCTCCTTTAGGAATTGTAATTGTTGCCATGCTTGGTATTGGAATTGCTGAAGACTCGGGGCTAATTGCTGTTTTAATTAAAAGTCTTGTTTTATACTCACCACAAAGAACTCTTACATTTATTTTAGTATTTGCAGGTATTATGTCAAATCTGGCTTCCAGTGTTGGTTATGTTTTACTTGTACCATTGGCAGGAACAATTTTTATAGCTATAAAACGACATCCAATAATTGGAATGGCTGCTGCTTTTGCCGGAGTTTCCGGAGGTTATTCTGCAAATCTTGTTATTGGAACAATTGACCCATTGTTAGCAGGACTTTCAGAGGAAGCTGCTCATTTGGTCGATCCAAGTTATACTGTCAACCCAACTGCAAACTATTATTTTATGGTGGCTTCTACATTCCTAATTTCAGTTTTAGGAACATGGGTAACAGAAAAAATTGTAGCTCCACGTTTTAAAGATTACAACCCGGGTTCTGTTGAAAGTGAAGAAATAAAAAGACTTACTAAAACAGAGAAAAAAGGATTAATGTTGGCAGGATTAGTTCTTATTGCATTTATAGGGATAGTTTTACTGGGAATCTTACCGGATAATGGTTTCTTAAGAGTAGACGGAAAAAGCTGGCTTTACTCACCTGTGCTGAAAGGTGTAGTAGCCGTATTATTTATTATTGCCGGTGTGATGGGATTAATTTATGGTATAATTACAAAAAAATATAAAAACGATTCTGATGTTATGAAAGGAATGTCAGAATCTATGAAAACACTGGCTGGTTATCTTGTACTGGTATTCTTTGCCGCGCAGTTTGTTAAGTATTTTGAATGGAGTAATTTGGGAATTATACTTGCCATAAACGGAGCAAGTGGCATACAAAGCATGGATCTTGGATTAATTCCATTGGTAATAATGTTTATTCTGTTTTCCTGTCTCATAAATCTTATAATGGGGAGTGCCTCAGCAAAATGGGCGCTTATGGCTCCGGTATTTATACCAATGTTTATGTTTTTGGGTTATACTCCAGAGTTAACACAGGTTGCTTATCGTATTGGTGATAGTACCACAAATGTTATCTCACCAATGATGACATTTTTTGCTTTAATTATTGTTTATTTTCAGCGTTACGACAAAAAAGCAAGTATTGGTACTCTTGTAGCAACCATGTTACCTTATACTATTGTCTTCCTAATTGGCTGGATCATATTACTGGTTATATGGATTTATGCAGGCATACCGCTTGGTCCGGGCACGGGTGTGCATTTACCATAAAATAGAGATTTTAAAAAAATGTCAATGATATTTTTTACTTAGAAGAATCTGATTGGGAAAAATATGATTTTTAGTAATCCCATTTATCAGTAAAGGTATTGTAAAAACTTAATCCGAATTTAATTGTGAAATCGGCTTTATTTAATGAATTATCAGCTGTTACGGCATAAACACTAAGACGAAAAAGTTGTTTTTTAATTCTAAATATTTTCTCAACTCCTGCATACATTTCTACATGAGCAAAATCCTGATCATTTATAATTAAAGCTCCTGCACCTCCTGCTAATGATAATTTAAGACGATTGAATACCGGAATTTTGTTTAATATACTTCCTTCAAAATGATGAAGATAATTAGCCCTGAAAAATTCATTTCTTGTATTTAATGTTGGTCCTAATAATTGAAATGACCTTATTGGATCAGAAAAGAAAAACCTGTCTGAACCTCTAAAATATTTGTGCTCCAGAACTCTGAGATTATTTCTATTAGCAAATGTTCCAAATTGTATTTCCCAACTCGAAGATCCAAATCTTGCTAACTGAACATTATCTTTGGCTCCAAATTCAATATAATCAAAGTCTACTTCACTCTCGAAAATGTTATGAATCCCTTTTCTGTAAATAAATCTTAATTCGGGATAATCAGAACCGAGTATTATTTTTTTCCCGTCTTTTATTAAATATTCTTGTTTATACCTGTATTTCAATTCCAGTTTAACTTCGGCTTTTTTGTATGGCTCAAATTCGTCTGGAGTATTCAGTTCTCCAAAAATCAATTCAGACCAATCAGATAATTGCAAATCGTATATTGGGTCTTTAAATGAATATTCAAATGTAAGTTCTCCAAATAAACCATTTGTTATCTCCATTCTTTGAGCAATACTAAAATCTTTAGTTCTTACAT
>Ga0307990_1000027_pt1 | contig 128486 bp, 130 predicted proteins | sample EllFjometagen129_FD_203168 | JGI IMG/M metagenome (GOLD analysis project Ga0307990, IMG submission 203168) | Marine microbial communities from Ellis Fjord, Antarctic Ocean - #129 | ecosystem: Environmental > Aquatic > Marine > Unclassified | place: Southern Ocean | collected 2014-10-08 | reverse complement strand
CACGTGCCTACAACCTCTCTGTTCCCTCCTCTGGGAAGCTCCTATCTGGAGGAATGGACCCCACCGCGTTGTACAAACCGAAAGAATTCTTCGGCGCGGCGCGAAACATTGAGGAAGGCGGAAGCCTGACGATCATCGCCACCGCACTCGTCGACACGGGCAGCAAGCTCGATCAGGTTGTATTTGAAGAGTTCAAGGGGACGGGAAACATGGAATTGATCCTCGATCGCAATCTATCGAACAAGCGGATCTATCCGGCGATCGACGTTGAACAGAGCGGCACGCGCAAGGAGGAACTCCTTATTCCAGCAAAGGCATTGAATCGCGTGTGGATTCTGCGTAAGATGATGAGTAACTTGAATGACACGCAGAAGGCGCTGGAGTTTGTGAAGAGTAAGATGGAGGCGACGAAGGATAACGAGCAATTCCTTGAGCTGATGAGCAGTGACTGAGAAAAAACCGATTCGCAAAGATCGTGTGTTGTTGGCGCTCCTCGTTCTTGTTGCCGTTATTCTGATTCCCATCCTCCTTAGTTCTGGGGGATCGACGCCAACCAGCCAGACAACAGCAACCACGACAGATCCAACCGATGCGGCCACAGGCCTGATCGATGTAATCCCGCTGACTGGGTCGCCAACCGATGGCGAAACGACTACTCCCGGTACACCGAGCACCGGTGATGGTCTGCCAAGTGAAGAGACAACCACAGAAACGCCGGTTACCGAGCCCACTACAGCGGCAGGGGTCCTGACACACGTGGTTACCCAAGGGGAGACGTTCGCGCAGATCGCTTCTCAAATGGGTGTGGCTACTGAACAGATCATGGCGGACAACAACCTTGTCTCCGTCGGCGAGATCACAGCGGGGATGACCCTATATGCCTCATCCGATGGGATAGTGCACGTGATCAAGAGCGGCCAGACGCTGACCGATATCTCCATCACTTACGGTGTATCGATCGATAAGATCGCGCGGGCCAACGGCATAACCGATCCCGGGCGAATCTTTGCTGGACAGCGAATCCTCATCCCCGGGGCGACCACCAACCTGTGGCAAGCGGTTGTTCGTCTGTCACATGGGCAGAATACGAGGTTCATCTGGTCGTTGGAGGGAGAGATCACCTCTCCGTTCGGGTGGCGTATCCACCCGGTCCTCGGAACCCGACATCATCACAATGGCATCGACATCGACGTTCCCGTTGGGACCATGGTGCGCGCTGCGGCGCCAGGGAAGGTGCAACTAACTAGCGAGGATCCAGAAGGGTACGGCACGATGCTTGTCCTCCAGCATGCCGACGGATACTTAACCATCTACGGCCACCTATCGAGCATCCTCGTCGCCAACGGGCAGTACGTCGAGGTGGGACAACCGATCGCCGAGTCGGGGAACACAGGCCTCTCCACCGGCCCCCATCTGCACTTCGAGATACGAAACGGAGAGTTCCCCGTCGACCCGCAGCGCTACCTCCCTAGCTAATGGGGCACTTTGTAATCCGGGGCGGTCGCCCGCTCTCAGGAGTAGTTCCTATCTCTGGCGCGAAGAACGCCGCGCTCCCAGCGTGTGTTGCCTCCCTGTTGACCGAAGAACAGGTCATAATCGATCACGTACCGCACCTGCGCGATGTCTCCACGATCCTCTCCACCATCTCCTCACTCGGGAAGCGCGTTGTGCGAGACGAGAACAGTGTGTCAATAGCGGGAGGGGAAGATCTCCGCTCCGAGGCGCAGGCCTTATTTGTTGAGCAGATGCGCGCCTCCTTCCTCGTCCTCGGTCCGCTCGTTGCTCGCCTTGGCCGTGCTGTTGTTCCCCTGCCTGGTGGATGCAGAATCGGCGCGCGCCCCGTTGACCTTCACCTCTTCGGTCTACGAAAACTTGGAGCACAGGTGAGCGAAGGGGAAACCTCAGTCACCCTCGTTGCCAATCGATTACGCGGGGCGAGGATCAACCTCCCCTTCCCATCGGTGGGCGCGACAGAACAGATCGCGATGAGTGCCACACTGGCCGTGGGCGAGACGGTAATCGAAAACGCCGCGTGGGAACCTGAGGTCATGGACCTCGTAGCCTTGCTTACGAAGATGGGTGCAGAGATCGAATACCGGAACGGATCACTCTATATCCAAGGGACAACTGGCCTGCATGGTGCGCGGCATGCCGTGATCCCTGATCGGATGGAAGCGGGGACGCACCTCATAGCTTCCGCGATCACGGGTGGCGCAGTTACGGTGCAGCCAGTTATTCCTGAACACCTACGGTCGCTTCTTTCGCTCCTTGCGCAGGCGGGTTGTGATATCGACGAGGATGATGATGCAATCACGCTTGCGATGACCGGACGGCCGCGCCCGATCAACACAATTACTGCCCCCTATCCTGGTTTCCCAACGGACCTGCAACCTCCATTTGTCGCGCTGTTGAGCTTGGCCAAGGGAGAGAGTATCGTGGAAGAACGGATCTTCGAGAACAGGTTCAGCTACACCTCGGCCCTACGCATGATGGGGGCAAGAATAGACGTGCGCAAGCGAAAAGCGGTGATTACCGGAGTCGATGAACTACACGCGACCGCCGCGAGCGCGCCTGACATTCGTGCCGGTGCGGCACTTGTCCTTGCTGCTCTGGCCGCAAAGGGTGAGAGCACAATCGACAACCTGGAGCAGATCGACCGCGGGTACGAGCGTATGGCGCGTAAACTTCACGGCGTTGGAGGCGAAATTGAACGAGTTAGCTAGCAGGCCCCTTCTCCCCGAGGATCACCCCAGTGAGGATCACCCCAGTGAGGATCACCTCGGTGAGGATCACCTCGGGAAGCGGGCGCGCGTCTATGGAAGCGAGAAGGCGATCCTTGTTGCGATACAGACACCGGGGAGCAAAGTCGACGAATCCCTGCGTGAGCTCACGGCCCTCGCTTCTACTGCGGGGATTCCAACACTCCTTGAAGTAGTGCAGAACCGCACGCGGCCAGATCCATCCTTCTTCATCGGCAAGGGAAAGGTGACCGAGGTAAAAGCGGCGGCGCACGAGCTGGGCGCGGACGTGGTCATCTTCGACCATAAGCTCTCGCCCGCTCAGGCAAGAAACCTTGAAGAGAAGATGAAGACGAAAGTGATCGATCGCGCACAGCTAATAATGGACATTTTTGCCCAGCGAGCGACAACGAAGGAGGCAAAGCTACAGGTAGAGCTTGCGCAGCTCCGTTATCTCCTCCCACGGCTGCGCGGCTGGGGAAACGCTCTCTCCCGGCTCGGTGGAGGTATCGGGACGAGAGGACCAGGTGAAACGAAGCTTGAACTCGATCGCAACAAGATCAATCGTCGCATCCACACACTCGAAGATCGGCTCGTTAAGGCTCGCGGGGAACGCGAACTGCGCAGCAAGAAGCGTCGCACGGGGCCTCTACCGCTTATTGCCCTCGTCGGGTACACAAACAGTGGAAAGTCGACGCTTCTCAACCGGCTTTGCTCGGCGGATGTCCTCGTTGAGGACAAGCTCTTCGCGACTTTGACAACGACCGTCAGGCGGGGAAAAATCGGGACCTCCCAGTGGGCACTGTTCGTGGACACCGTCGGATTCATCCGTAAGCTTCCGCACCAACTGATCCCGGCCTTTGCCTCCACACTGGAGATGGTGCGTGATGCGGATCTGATCCTTCACGTAGTTGATTCCTCCCGTCCGAGTTGTAGCGAGGACTACGAAGCCGTCATTGACACCCTCGATCACGAGGTGTTCACGGGAAGCGATCAGCAACGTCCGCCGCTCATCGATGTGCTAAACAAGATTGACCTCACATCCCAAGAAGACATGGACACGGAAGCCTTTCACAAGCCTGTGTTAATTTCGGCAAGTAGTGGCGAGAACATGGATGTCTTACTCGCGCGCATCCAGGAGACTCTATCGCAGGGCAAGAGCGACGTTTCCCTCCTCCTCCCCTACAGCATGACGCAGGAGTTGCACAACCTTTCGCAACGGGAGCGGGTGACGATTTGTGGCTACACGAAGGAAGGAATCGAGATTGCAGCCACCTTGTCTAAAGAGGATTTGATGCGTCTTGTGAGCAAGGGTGGCCGGATTAGTCCCTCTGTCGCCGTGACGCAGGAAGGGTCTTGATGTCCGCTAGTTCCGCCTCGATCCGGTCGTGTTCCCCCGTGAGGAGGGTGACTGTGTGTCTGAAGATGTTGTGGGCGATCACCTTTCCCCGTTTCTCCTTGTAGCTTACCCACACGCCGAGCTTAGGCATCCCTGCGAGTTCAGCCTTGTAAGCGTTATGCTCGTAGGCCAGGCAGCACATGAGGCGTCCGCAGACCCCCGTTATCCGTTCTGGAGGAACAAACAGCTCCTGATCGTAAGCAAATTCCATCGGGACAGGCGTTGGATTGTGCAAGAACTGGTGGCAGCACAAGACGCGGCCACAGCGTCCGATTCCCCCTTTCAGCTTGGCCTCATCGCGTGCCCCCATCTGGCGCAACTCGATGCGCACCCCAAAGCGTCCCGCGAGATCGCGCAGGAGGGCGCGAAAATCGATCCGATGAGGCGCCGTGAAGTAGATGCGCAAGTGCGCACGATCGATCGTGTACTCGGCGGCAACGAGGTGCATCGGCAGATCGTGGCTCACTATTACCTCCCGCGTTGAAGCGAGCACCCGTTCCGCCTCGGCCTGGTTGTGGGCATACGCGTCCATGTCGCTTGCCGTTGCCTTGCGCACGACGTGTTCAAGCTGCTTTCCGATTCCCTCACCCGCGGCGAGAACACTCATCACGATGCCCATGTGAAGACCGTTATGGTCAACGATACAGCGATCGCCCGCGGCAAACATTTCTGACTGGGCGTGAAAGTACCCACTGTCTCTCTCCAAATCGAGAACGCGCACGAGAAATACCTTTTCTTCAGCCATTATTCACCTCGGACTACACTAAGAAAGAGCGACAAAAAGACCCCTTCCAGGAAAGTATAGCGATCCAGTCCCCGTTGTGCCCGTTGAATGCGGCGGCAGGTGACGCCCCAAACTGCCGGATCAATCGCTGACAGCTCTAATCGATCGGTACGAGGAGCACTTTCTCTTTCGATCGCTTCACGCAACGCAGAGAACGATATCGAAATGAGATTCGCCAGGAGCCGTACGGCAGTGTCACGACCGGCGCGAGCGGCGGAAATCGCCCCCGTGACGGCAAGCTCGCGATCTCCCTGTGTCAGCCGAAGCAGGAAGTGCGATGCAGCAGCACGTCGAACAATCGGATCATCTCCGACGACCAAGGCAATGAGCTCCACGCCTGTCGCCTCCGCCGCGACTTGCGAAGCCTCCTTTCTTGCGGAGGGAAGGTCGACTAAATGAGTGATGAACGGCTCAAGTTCGCTCTCGTTCTCTACTATCTCCATCAGGTAATGAGCGTCCGTCTCTTCATAGCCAGCCGTGGTCAAGCTGGAGACACTGTCGCTATCGACAGTAGGCACCATGCGAATAACCTGGCTGCGCGACACGATCGTCGCCAGAAGATCCCCCGGGTTTTCTGCCAAGAAGAGGAAGACGAGGCCGCGTGGTGGTTCTTCCAGCACCTTAAGCAGGGCGTTTGCCGCCTCCATCGTCAATTGCTCCGCACGTGGCAGGAGGCACACCTTCTGGCGGGCCTGCGTGGGGGCAAATTGCGCTTGATGTATCACCTCACGCACCTGGGCAATCCCGATCCTTTCCTTGCCTTCTGGGGCAGAGAGTTCAATCAGGTCGGGATGTGCACCGCGCAGGACAAGATCTTCTTCCTGTGGCGAACGCGCGAGCAACAACGATGCGCGCCTGCGCCCCTCATCTATCCTGTCGGTTCCATGCGGGACAACAACGAGTGACGAGGCGACGAAATGTCTATTGAGGTCTGTTATCGTGTTGCTTGGCATCGTAAACAAGAGGGTACCACAGGGGCAGAATGCGTGCAACGATTGCTGAGAGAGCGCCTTGCGGATATGAGTGAGCGAGAAAGCCAACTTGAGATTGCCTGTGGTCTTGCCACGGGGTTTCCGTATACCCCCCAGCTCAAAGCCTCTGCGTGCATACTTTCTAACGTTGTACAAGCTGCGGGTTCAGGGGTATGAGAAGACACAAGGCCAGTGAATGTGTTGATTACAGGACCAGACGCTAAAGCCGATCCCAAAGGTCTTATAACGACGGCCCCGAGCTAAGCCGCATTGCGGGTTTTCCGATGTGCCCAACAATCAACAGGACGACACATAACCAAGACCGGCAACAATGGGATTCTCGATAGCAAGGTCGGCTTCAGCGAGTTGTTGGGCGGCAGTAATTGGTTTTGACTGCATCCACTGACAATCACGGTATCCTGTACTCCAAATGAATATCCTCTGGCTCAAGCTCGAACAACTCCTAGTCTATCCCTCCCGTCACCTCACAACCCAAATGCAAATAAAAGTCCACCGTGTTCTCCGACGGGGTCGCTGAAATGTACAGCCTCTTGGCGCCCAGTCCCCTAGCTCTCTCCACGGCCTTCTCGAAAAGCCTCTTTCCCCATCCTTTCTTCCTATATCCGCTGCCTACGTGCAAGAACTTGAGCTGCAACTGATCTTTGGCCTTCCCAATGAATCTGCTCTCCAGTACTACAGCCCCCACCATCTCCGAACCTTCAAATGCGCCATAGAATGTCCCACTCCTATCAAAACAGTCACACAAGATGGGCGTGTACAACTCGCTTTCACCGGTGGGCCATCCTTTCATGTCATAGTATTCTGTCACCAGCACCAATGCCCCATCTCGCAGGTAGTACACGTTTTCGACTACCTCACTTCGGTTAATCGCCCATATGGTTTCGATCTCGTCTCTTGCAAGTCTTCGAATAATCACCTCTCATCTTCTCCCGAAATAGTTTTCAAGCAACCATCGGCCAATCCAGCCGTTTCTCGTTTGACTGTCATTACATGCACACTGCCGCCCAACGACTTGCGTATCAGCCACGGATGGAAGGGTGGTACGAGGTGTGCCGCGGCCGAAGGCCGCCCCTTGCAGACCCCCGTAACACCCGAGAACGTCAGCTGCATACGCTTGTTAGACGGCGGGCGGCAGCTACGCCACCTCGAAGTAGTACGCAACGAACTCAAAGTCGTCACCAGGGCCGCCGAAGTACTCCTCGTGATCGGACCGGAACTCGTCGGCGCTCAAGTTCGTCTCGCCGCGCCAGAGCCGCTCGGGTATCGAGTTCCAGCGACACAACTCCATGGCAATTATCCGGATCGTTCCCCGCCGCTCCAGCTTGCTGTCGTACACATCGTAGTGCCGCCCGACCACAAGCGCATCGTTGTATTCATCTTCCGCGACATCGACCTCGCCGAGTTCAGCCACACTGGCAGTCTTCCGCCCCTCGATGATCTGCTCAACGAGCGTGTCGGATACGAACTGAATTCTCAGGTTCTCTGTAGCCATATCTCCAGCCCACCGTCTAACTCCTTAATTCTACCCAAAATCTCCCTCTTGCCAGGAACTCATTCCACCAACGTTGCGCATTCTATGACTCCATCCCTGTACTGTCAAGACTCTTATGGACTCGCAGAGCCCGCTTGCCCCATCTCAAAGCCTTTTCGTGTGAACTTGCCAACGTTGTTCAAGCCACGCGCTTCAGGAGTATGAGAAGACACAAGGCCGGTGAATGTGTTGAATTGCAAGACCAGACGCTAAAGCCGATCCCAAAAGCCTTACGTGTTTGGAGATGAGCGGCGAACGCACTGAGTCCGCTCGATTTCCAGGTTAGACGCCAGACTTCATGTACGTAAGTACGGCCTTCTTCAGGCAGTTGGCGGCAGTCCATTGACCGCCCATACCGCATGCATGAGCTGCCAAGGCTTTTCTCTCGTCTTCTGGTAGCCGCGAGCAGGCAAACAGGATTGCCCGCTCCTCCCAATCGCGAGCTTCGCCCAGGCCAGACCTTGTATCCAGTATCGCTGATCGGTCGCCGGCCTGCCGCAGCCCAAGGATAGCCTGACGACGAACTTGCGAGCTGCGGTGGTCGCGCGCAATCTTGCGCAGCGCAGCTATGTTTCCCCACCTCGATGACTTCGTGAACGGGTTCAGGAGCCACATAGCCTGATAGTCAGGGATGAACCCGTCGCCTAGCACGTACTCCATGACCCTCTCGCCGATTGCAGCATGATCGGCGTCTTCAATCTCATCCAGGGCGTCGAGAAAGCGCGCAACGCTCTCACCCAATGGCGACAGCAGATGCAGATTATCGAGCACTAAGTCCGCAAGATCGGGATGCCGAAAAGCGGCAAGGAACGCGAGAATGAACCGCACTGTTCGGAGATCTACAAGATTGCCCTTGAGCGCTTTCTCCAAGATGTCCCGTGCGTCGACAGCGTCAATCGCCTCCAGCTGTTCATCCGTGAGGTCGTCAATATCGACATCATCATACCAGCCCCAGCCCCCCAACACTTGTTCAATCGTCGCTTGACGCCATTCTTCAACGGGATCAGTGCGGTGCAGGACATGCTCCGCGTATGCCTCACATGTCTGAAGGCGTGTCTTCGCCGAGTTCAGACTGAGACCCTGTGTCTGCTGAAGTCGCTCACCGAGCCGAAACATGCCTGAGACAACTTCATGCTCGGAGCCTCCGAAGACGAAGTAGTCGTCCACCCACCTGATGAACTCGACATCGCAGCTCAACAGGTACTCGTCGACTTCGACGAGCAATGCCTCAGCGAGGAAGTTCGAAGCGAGTGGTCCGGTAGGGATGCCGTACGAGGTTCCATCCGCCCACCCCTGAATCAGCCGCATGAGTGCTCGAACCGCCAGTGTGTCGCCGGACAGGGCATCTAGGCTGTTGTGCAAGCGATGAAGGTAGACTCGAGGGAAGAAATCGACGATGTCCGTCACGCCAATGTATGTGTGCCGATTACATAGATACTCAAGACGCTCGTTGTGGGACGCCCAGTCTGACTTGAGGCTGTCCTTGGTTCCCTGGTCACCGGCGCTGAAGTGGAAGGAATGCACTCGATCCATCTGGTATCGTTTGCGCCTCGACTCAATGGCGGGTGCGATTCGGAAGGTAAGGCCCGTGTATAGGATTGAGTCGATGGGATCGATGAGGTCAACAGGCCGAATCAGGCAGCGCTGCTTGGGCGAATGCATCTTCCTGCATGCGCGTGGCTCATAGGACAGGAGCTCAACGGACTCGAGAGCGGGACGCACCTTGTCCCAGGAAAAGCGGATCGCGTCGAGTTCAGGAGGTTCCGGGAAGGCGAAAGAGAGACCTCGCGCATGCAAGAAGGACAGCGCAAGATCGAGCTCGTTTCCTGTAAGTTTCACCGATGCTGTCACTGACTGACCTTCCTCCAACGGTGCGTCTAACGGCCAGATACACTTGCCCGAGGGGCGCAGCCCCGAAGGGTCAAGTGGGACCCGATGTTAGATGATTATCTTGAGAATCATAGCTCAATCTATGCCCCGTTGCCACTTCAAATCTTCACATATTCCTTCAAGACCAGGAAACAACGTTCCTTCAGATATGCCCATACCATCCAATTGATACTTAAGATATGAAGCGTTCTTCGTGGAGAACCGAATCTTTACTATTTGGGCATGTTCATTGTCTCTCGCCAAGATTCTAAATGGATCGATATGTTTCCCGTGAATGGTGAATTCGCTTTTCTGAGCATGGATTCTCGTGTCGATTGCCGCAGGCTCAATGCATAGAGGGAAAGGTGGTGACTCTTTCCGTTTACCCAAATATGATGAGATGCGGGACGCATGTTCTTCTGAAATGGCTTCGACATTTGTGCTGTAGACCACGCCCTCTCCGTTCTTCTTCTTGTAGACAAATTCATCGAACCAATATGGATTTAGGAAATAAACTGATGGGATACGTGTGTTCTCCGGTTCTCTCACCGCAAAATATAGGGCAATCAACGAACCTTGAGTCCAATCCAACAGCCTTGTAGGTAATCCATAATGCTGCATCGTGAAGTACCAATCCCACTCAGAATAGTTGTGGTGGTTAGGAATGAATGGCCTTGCTCTGTTTTCAAAGTCCACGCATAGCCACCACTCGTAGTCTTCATGGCGTTGCCATAGTCGATCTCTGTAGACTTTGGGAACGAGTCCGTATTTCGTATGAGATACGCCTCTGTACCACGGCTTATCTACATCGAAGGTCTCCCGTAAGTATTCTATGACATCCACGTATTCCTGGACGTTATTCAAGAGTCTTTCGTTCGTCTTGATATCAGCGGTCTTCTTAAAAAACTTCGAGTTTACTTTCATGAATCTTTTCTCATCCAACTTATTGTTCTACCCAAAATTTCCCTCCTACCAGGAAATCATTCTCCCAACGTTACGCATTCTATGATTCTATCCCTGTACTGTCAAGAGGAGACCTGAAGAAGACGTCTGATCGGAATCAGTGCATCGGTTAACATAACACTAGAATTGCCGAGTTATGGAGATTGTTAATAATCAGGAATAGAAATATGGCCAAAGTTGAGAGGGCTTGGAGTGCACTTCTCAAACTGGACACGCTGAAGCGGAAATCGCTAAATGTCTCTGAGTCGAGTTGATTGCTTCCTCGAATTACACCGGACTGACATAGCCAAGCGCCAAGTGTAACCGCTCTTGATTGTATGTCAGTCCGATGAGCCATCCAATCGGAGAAAAGGGCGGCGATATGTAGCCGACCACAGACCGGGGAAACCTACCCGACCCTTGACAATCCCCGCAGCAAGCTGTGAGGCATTAAGAAGCAAAGCCTTAAAGATCTAATCGGAGTTGATCGACATGCTGAAGCTTGATGTACCGCCTAATCACTTCCGCCGTCACCTTATCTCCAACCGATCGCACAAAGTAGCCCTCACCCCACAATTCACCTCCGCACAGTTTCTCCCTCAGCCATGGATATCGAGGAAACATCTCACGCACCGATACACTCTTCAATATCTGCACAACTCGACTCGGACTGTACTTCGGTGGAGCCATCAGGAGTAAGTGGACATAAATCAGGCATCACCTCAAGCGTATCAATCTCCAGATCATAACGCTCTGCAATACCCTCAAAGATCTCCTTCAACCCGTCAGCAACGCACCCCTTCAAGATCAACTTGCGGTACTTGGGAGTCCAAATAAAGCGATACTTGAGGTCGCACACCGCGTGCCTAGTTAGCCTAACAGAACCCATTCATTTCATGCTAACAGCGTTATTCGCCTCCGGCGAATCTCCGCTCTCCTCTCCCCAGCAAGCTGGGGGGGTGTCCACCGGAGTTCCTTTATGAAGACGTTTACCCGAATCGACTGAGCGGTAACCAGCAATCGATGGCGTAAGATGCCCTACTGCAGGCCACGTTTGACATGCTCCTGCCCCACTCTCGGGGCGATCACCAAACCGTCGAAGACCCTGAACGTTGCGGAAAGACCTTACATTTGCAGCCCTCCCTTGCTGTACAGTTTTCGTTTGGTATTATCGGCACGTTGTCGATATCATAGCTCTTATCACTCAAAGCTCGACACGCATCACAAGCACTAGAGGATGCCAGTATTGTTACCGTCTTTACACCTGTCTGGCGTTCTTGTGCCAAACGAGATTGAATCCACCCGCGGCGGCGGAAGAGAAGCATCGCAACTGTAGGATTCACCAACGTCTCTCTCTCTGCGGCTGTCAAGGTCGTTGTTGAGTGGAGATCAGTCATAGTGCCGGGGAGAGGTATCCTTGGCGGCAGCAGCCAATTCCTCGGACGCCATTTGTAGGACGGGTATTCCTCCCACCCAAAGGAACTCATTGCTGCAAGACAACGTAGTTGCTCAATCTGTTTGGAGTTGAGACTAGCGAGCATCTTGGGCTGGTATGCGAATATTGCCCTGCAACTTCCCATGAATTCCTGAATGTCGGTCATCAGTCCATCGGAGAACACCCGCTGGGCATTGTGCGATGTCATTATCTCCCATGCCTGTTCGAACTCACGCTGCTCGAGTGCATTAAATGTGTCTTCCCTGGCTTTCTCCTCTTTATCCTTCCTTTCGAGCAAGTATTGCTCCGCGATTTCACGTCCCTTCTCTGAGCATCTGTATGCCACCGTCGTACCAGCGATCTTCTCCATGCCTTCCAGATCTGCCATAACGAGCCTTTCTACTAGGTCAGCCTTTCGTCCCGATACACGCAATCCACGCTCTCGCAGGAAGTCTTTAAGCTCAACAACCACATATTGCCACCCAAGTCGCCCAGCTAAGTCAGTCGGCTCCAAGAGGCCCTGGTTGATGAAGCAGCGGATGGTGCTTGCAGGCTCTTCTCCCAGTACATTTGTCCAGGAGCTGACTGCCCAGTCTTTGATTCCAATGGGGCCTATTTGATAATACTCGATCGGTTGAGCTGATTTGAGGAACTTGCTGAGCAAGAGCACATGCGCAGACGGGTGCTTTCGGTAAATGGGCAACACAAAGCAGTTATGTACTTCTTTATCGTGGCTATTTGGCACACTCTGTTTCTTCGTGAACCAAATGGCAAATCCCACAACAGCACCCAGAAGGATGAACACTGCAAACGCTTCCATATTCATATCGCCAAGATTATAGGGAACAAAATGCTACTCACCAATTCTTCTTACACCAGACCGCGTTTGACTCGTGTATGCAGACCACCATCATCCATTCTTCTCCAAAGATCGGTTCTCAGACAAAGCGCCTCAGTGTCACACTTGGGATCTCGAATTCTAATTCGCTGGCCAATCTGTCATAGATTTCCCTATAGACGTTTACATCGGCTTCGGAGAACACAAGCAGTCCAGTCTCGCCGTCTTTCATAGAGGACGGATAGCGTCCCGCCCATGTCGTGCACTCTGTGGCTACTCGCAGGTAGAATGTCTCCACGGGGCTCAGCGCGAACCCCGCCAGCAACCAGAATACTCCACCCAGATTCGCATTTGCGGCCTGCTCCGCCGTAATTTCGGAACCGACGTGTAGCTTGGACAACCGCATGAAATCGGCGCGTATTGATTCCCATATTACCATTGCCGCTCGGTCAAGCTCCTTTGCTTGCTTAAACCAATAGCCTGGATTGTGGGCGTGTCGTCTCATCGCCGCAGCTGCATTATCTCGAGTTGCCATTTGGACTCACTCAGTGCTTGAATGGCCGCGAGCATACCACATGCAAGCCTCCAATGGCATCGTCATCCTTTGGCGGCTCACCACCGATTTGTACCCGAACCCTCTTCCCGATGAGGTCTTTTCCCATGACTCTCCTCCTTTGTTTGGATTTCTAACTTGTTATTCTACCCAAAATCCCCCTCTTCCCAGGCAATGATTCTCCCAACATTACGCATTCTATGACTCCATCCCTGTACTGTCAAGAGGAGACCTGAAGAAGATGTCTGATCGGAATGAATTCATCGGTTAGCATAACGCTAGAATTGCCGAGTTATGGAGATTTTTGGATTCAACTCCCAAGTGCAACTGTCAAGGGGGTAGTCTGGGAAGTAGTTATCAAAGCACAATATGCCAATATCAACGTCGCTGTCCTTTCGCACATTCACTCTGTTCCTGTAGGAGCCTTGTGTGAAGACCGTGATGTTACGAGAGCTAAGCTTGTGGTCCGAGACTATTGCCTGTCTGATCTGACGCTCGGCATTCTCTGCTCGTCGATTTTCTGTATCACTTGGTCCCTTTGACCACGTGGTGAATACCGCTTCCCAATCTCTGCTCATCGTGACATCCCTACGTATTGTATCCAAATCTGGTGCATCATTACTTCGCTAACGTTCAGCATCAGGCGCGGCCTTTAGGACGTCGCCTGGATGCTTTCGTTGGCTTCTTGGTGGTAATATCGATGTCCTCAGGAACAACGAACTCCTCCCCAAACAGCTTGCGGTATGCAGCAAGGAACTCCTTGGACTCGCGGAACTCCTTGAACAGTGGCCACGTGGAGTAGCCTTCGCGGCTCACTGCTCCATCCTTCCCCATTGATTCCATGATGGCTGCGGCCCCCACAAAGTTGTCTTTATGCACCGCAACAGCTAGGTGAAACTCTGGACCACAAGCCGACCAATCCTCGGAATCAAGAAGGGAGTTACAGGTCTCTTGATCGCCAGAGAACTTGTGTGCGCTGCACAAGTTGATAAGGTTCATTCGACGGACCTGATCCGATGACACGTTCTTCAACGTATTCGCTGCAAATCTCAGGATCATCTTCGCAAGCTCGTAGCGTTCTTCTGCAAGAAGCTCGTAGCCAGTGTCCTGCAGGGCTTTGTCAGCTGCATCCATATCGTTGGGCTGCAGTTTTCGCCAAAGGACGTGTCCGAGTTTGATCCCAATCTCCAGCATGCAATCAAATGCTTTGGCGAAATAGGCGGGGTCAACGGTTAGCTGGTCGCCTACCTTGATGTCGCTGTCTAGCTGAACCCCGTTTGTCTTGCACACTTTTAGATACTGAGATGACACAATGCCGTCACAATGCACAAAGAGATTACGCCTCTCGGTGATCTCGACAAAGACCGGCCATACGTCGAGATCCTTGCGCAACGGAAGGCCAAACCGTTTCTCCATCCAGTTGAAATGGTAAATATGGCTTTCTCTTATAACCGGCTCCACCTCTCTTTCAATCAGCGATTCGCGAGCAGCTGCGAGCGACGTGAAGTTTGCGAGGTCCGTGTAGGTCAAGGTCTTCTCTGAGGCGGCCAGCATCTCTGGCCTTACGGAGAACGCAACACGAAGCAGTCTGCCTAGATACGCATCGTACTTATGGACCAAAGAGCAGAGGAAAATCTGAGGAATATTCGTCACTGCCAAGGATGCTGAGCGTACGGTTTTCAGCTTCCTCTCAAATTGGCGCAAGTCAGGTGGCTTGATACTGAAGCGTTCGGAACCGTCCTTCGCTGTCCGCCGCACTCCCTTGTTCTTAATGAAGGAGTTCATAGCTTCGCTTGACCTCTTGAGCGACTCCACCATTGCCTCCATAGTCGACTGGAGTGCTTTGGACAGGCTCTCGATATGTGCAACAAAGCCGTCCATCTCTCGCTCGAACGACGGGCGCTGTGGCTTTGCCGGTTTTGCGCTGACCCTTTTCTTAGTTGCTGGCTTCCGCGGGATCGCCTTTGTGGTTGCACGGGAGGGGCCTTTGGCTTTCGGGGACGCTCTCCGCGCTACGGCCTTCTTCGCAGTAGGCACGGCTCTTGCTCGTTTTGGGGCAGGCGCCTTTGGCATATGTCTCTCCTCTTTGTTCTCCTGAAGCCAACTTGCTATTCTACCCAAAATCTCCCTTCACTAAGCTATCATTCTCCCAACGTTACGCATTCTATGACTCCATCCCTGTACTGTCAAGAGGAGACCTGAAGAAGACGTCTGATCGGAATGAGTTCATCGATTAACATAACACTAGAATTGCCGAGTTATGGAGATTGTTAATAATCAGGAATCGAAATATGGCCAAAGTTGAGAGGGGTTGGAGTGCACTTCTCAAACTGGACACGCTGAAGCGGAAATCGCTAAATGTCTCTGAGTCGAGTTGATCGCTTCCTCGAACTACACCGGATTGACATATCAAGCGCTAAGTATAACCCCTATTGATTGTATATCAGTTCGATGAGCCATCCAATCGGATAAGACCGGAAACTGCGTCCAGGATTGTTGAAGTCAATCTATGCGCAGTTCCTTTGACTCTTTCGTACTCTTCGTGCCTCCCTGTTCTTTGGATGCAGACAGGTCCTTCGTGGTGAAACGGTTCTGTACCTCTGCAAAAGCCTTATCGATCACCATTTCACTGCTACAGGAACGTCTCTTCTATAAAGTCGGCGATCTCATCCGGCCGTTTGGGAGAGAGGACACTTACGCCGTCGGGAAGGGCGACCTTCTCTTTGGTGACAACCGCAATCACGTCGACCTCGCGCTAGCACGCGCGAGCACTTCCTTAGCTGGCATGCTCCCGTTCGAAGTCCCGCATCTCTTCCAGGAGCTCGGCGTCAGCCAGGTCTTTCGTGCGGCTTGCCCACGTTTACTTCAGCTTCAGCAACGACCCTCAGCTACAAGCCTTAGCCAAACCAGGTATGCTTTCGGGCTAGTTACTTGATCCCTCTTGTATGGGCAGCATAGCACTCAATTACATGTTCCTTCGTGACCAAACTAGATGCAATGCCTAATGTGATTTCTTCTAATTCATGGTCCGTGCAATGAAGCTCCAAGCCGTTCGCCAAAAGAAACACTTCAGCCGCGGTGACCGCAACACGCTTGTTTCCATCTACGAAGGGATGATTTGCGCATAGATGATAATGATACGCTGCGGCCATGTCTGACAACTGCGGATGGAGATACTGCCCCGAGAACATGGCGCGCGGCATTGCAACCGCCGACTCGAGTAGCCCTCGATCACGCAGTTCCGCATGGCCACCAAACTCTAAGACGACGCGCTCGTGAATCTCGATTACGTCCGATACGGACAGAAAGACTATTGTGCCCACTACTGCGCCAGTCGTTTCAGTACTTGTCTGCGTTTCTTGACGACATAATCGAGCTTCTTCTGGAGACTCTCGGCGTCCAACCGCCTGGGATGAGTTGGGGTTACGATCAAGTTGCCGTCTTGGATTGTCAGCTGTACCTGGCCGTCTTCCTCAAGGCCCAGAAGCTCAAGAATGGGTTTATCTAGAATCAAGGCGTTGCTGTTGCCCACTTTGCGTAACTGCTTGATCATTCCAACCTCCTTCTGTTATAACGATATTATAACAATAAGGGGCCCGGGTGCCAGCTATGTCAGGTTTCACTTCAACAGCCACGAGCGCAACCTCCAGGCGGGACAGGTCGCTTGTCTTGCCGACTCTCACATCGATTAGGAGCTTCAAGAAACACTCACCTAACCTTGATTGAAAGGACCTTCTCTTCGGCGATCTTGAACGTAATCTTCGTCCACAAAGATTGCACGGTGACCAGCATGGGTATCCAATCTGAACGTGCTAACAACAGTCTGCGTGGTTGAACGCGTGCAACGATCAGCTCATCACTTCATCTCGTCAAGAAAGTGTGCTTCCAGGAAGTCGGCGACCTCATCCGGCCGTTTGGGAGAGAGGACACTTACGCCGTCGGGAAGAGCAACCTTCTCTTTGGCAATCACCGCAATCACATCGACCTCGCCCGCGAGCGGGTCGGCGCGTGTGGCCAGATGTCGGTAGACCTCGATCTTGGGAAACGGTCCGTGTTTGTACCCTTCGACAAGGACGAGATCGTAGCCAGCAAACAGACGTTCGATCAGCCTCTCGATCGGCTCGTCCGGATCGGGATCCCAGAACAGGGCACAAGTATCGTCGGAGATGAGTAGAGTCTGTTCTGCCCCGGCCTCACGCAGAATGGCGCTGTCTGTATCTGGAGAGTCCATATCATCGAGATGCGGGGCGTGTTTCACCGCCCCCACGCGGAACCCTCGCTCAAGGAGGATAGTGATTACCTGCGCGAGGAGGGTTGTCTTCCCGCTGTTGTGATGTCCGATAAAGGAGACAACCTGTGTCATCACTTGCTCCTGTCGATCACACCGATGAGGTCATCCATCCCCAGACGTCGCAGTGTGTCATCGGTCGGACCGTAGCGATCGTATCCGCGCACCTTGTAGTAGTCTTTGATCGTCTGTTCCATGACACTGGGATCGATCGGATGATCGGCGCTCGCCCCGCCTGGAAGAGGTTCGGCGAAACGAGCTGGCAACCCATCATCATCCATCTTGTATCCGGCGCGCGCCGCGTGTAGTCTCAACAGAGCATAGTTTCGTTCACCGATTAACAGCATCTCCTCTACACTCACGTCAAGCCCCGTCTCCGCCTCCAGCAGCGCGCGTATTCGTGGCAGGTTGTACTTCTCCCCCGTTGCCCGCACGGTGAATGCGCATAGGATGAGTGAATTTACGAAGGAGCGAACATCTTCGTAGGTCTTTGCCACACCAGCCTTGTCGGCCAGGGTGAACCGATCGAACGGATGATCGAACCCGAGCTCCGGTGTGATGACGCCGCCGGTGAGCATGGTGTCGTGCATTCCCTCCATGTGTGTCGCCCCGCGGGGGCTGGTGGCGTACGAGATTCCCAGGCCCTGCTTTCCTCGTGGCTCGTGCATTGGAATCTCGACACCCTTAATTGTCATCGCGAAATCGGCACCCAATGTAGCCGCATACTCCTCCAGACCATCGGCAATCTTACCCCCGACTCCTTCGCGATGGGCGATCTGATCTATCACGCGTATGATCGCCTCACCGTCGCCCCACTGGATGTTCTCATCGACCAAACCTTTTTCTGACGCCTCCATCATGAATGCCGCCGCCACCCCAGCCGAGATGGTGTCTAGTCCATAGTCGTTGCATAGCTGACTTGCCAGCGCGATCGCACTTAGGTCGTCGTTCAAGCAGAGCGAGCCAAAGGCAGCCGTAGTCTCGTACTCCGGTCCGCCGAAGCGGGGATCTACCTCGCGTCCCGCAAAAGTTGTCTTAACCGCACGCTTGCAGCGGATGGGACAGCCAGCGCAGCCCTCGCGATCCGTGAGGATCGTATCGTGCATCCGCTCACCACCGATCGCCTCTGCCTGATCGAAGGTCCCCTCTTGGAAGTTCTTCGTCGGAAGGATTCCCATTTCCGAGAGCCAGGTCAGGCCACCGACCGTTCCGTACTCGCCGAAGCGACGCATATCCTCGTCGTACGTGTCGCGCGTGTGCTCACCGCGCTCGCGCAGGAACCGCTCTTTGTCGGCAATGGGTTTCTCCTGATTGCCACGTACGACCATCGCCTTGAGTTTCTTGCTCCCCATCACAGCACCGAGGCCAGGCCTTCCTGCAGAGCGGGAGACATCGTGCATGATGCACGCCATCTGCACCAAGTTCTCCCCGGCGACACCTATCGCTGCCACACGAGAGCGAGGATAGCTCTCGGTGAGGCTAGTGGTTGTATCAAGAACGCCTTTTCCCCACAGGTCGGGGGAAGAATGGATCTCAGCATTGCCATCAAGAAGTGTAAGATAGACTGGCTCCGTTGCTGCTCCGCGCAGAATGATTCCATCGTACCCACTTCTCCCTAATTCGTGACCGAAGTACCCGCCGACGTAGGATCCGGCAACGCTTCCTGTCTTAGGAGAAAGGCCCATCACGATGTGACGCCCGGCACCGAGAATGTTCGTCCCTTGAAACGGTCCAGTACCAAAAACAAGGATGTTGTCCGGCGAGAGAGGATGCTCATTACCGGAAAGCTCTTTCAGGAGAATGCGCGCAGCGATCCCTCTTCCGCCAATGTACAACCTCTCCCACTCTTCTGGTATCAAGTAGTCGCTTATCGTCCTCGTTGTCAGATCAACATTCAGGTACCTACCGAAGCTTCCGTGCATTAACTGTTCCTCCTTATCGTCATCACCACAATCCTATTGTAGCTGCAGAATAGGAGCGTGCAACGAGCGCACGAATTCCCGTTTCGTCCCTTGAGAGTGGAGCGGACTTCATGCGTGTGACACAGCCCGTGGTATCTTTACCATTTCAAGTGAGTGACTTAGCAGAAAGGATCGAACGCTAAGGCTCTCTCGGTATCGCGGAGGAAACAAAAGCACTACGCCACCAAGACGAAGCTCTTGATTCCCGTTTGCATGCTTCTGAGATTGCACAGCGATTTACCGCTCTTGATAATTCCTGAAGTTCCATTCTTCGTGTCCTTCGTGCTCTTCGTGGTGAATTACTTCAGTGTTCAACTGATGCGAATAAGAAGTGGGCAATACTCACTCGAAGCAACGAAGACCTTCCCTTTGACCAGTGTGTTAGTCGTGGATTTGGTTGCAGGCGGGATAGTTGAGAGATTGTCGAGTAGAATGGCCAGGGTTGTTATGCGCAGTTCTTCCACAGGGGGTGGCAATGGTCTACGCAATCTTCATCTGGCATGGGGCCTTTCTCGCCCTCACGATGGCGATGATCGATTTCAACACGGTATTTCCAGCCATGATCACCGATCTTGGTGGGTCGAAGATCATCTTTGGGATCATCTACTCTCTCATGCTTGGTATACCCTACCTGTTCAGCCTATTGTTCGGCCATTTCCTCTCTTCCTATCGGTACCACCGCAGGTTCCTTCTCATAGGGATCTATCTGCGCGGTCTCGCCTTTCTGGGAATGGCGGGGTTCATGTATTTCTTTGGAGCGAAAGCACCGTCGTTGGTGGTGGGAAGCTTCTTCGTGTGGATGCTTGTGTTCTCGTTGAGCGGAGGACTTGCCGGAATTTCCTATACTGACATTTTCGGGAAGCTCGTTGCCAAAGGGAAACGCGGGAAGCTTGCCGCATCCAGGCAGTTTGCCAGCAGCCTTGCTGCCTTTGGCGGCGGGTGGATCATCGCCCGCGTGTTCAGCGTGAACTCTCTAGCCTTTCCGAGAAACTACGCGTTGCTCCTGTTCATCGGGTTTGTTGGCCTTGTTATTGCTTCGATCGCCTTTTGGTTCATCAAGGAGCCGCCATCACCGGTGAGCGAGGATATCCGCCCATCTCTCATTTCATTGCTGCGGCGCATACCCAGTATCTTGCGCGGGCATCCTGAGTTTCTCCGGTTTATCGTTGTGGAAAACCTTTCCAGCTTCAGTCTGATGATAATGCCGTTCTACATGATCTTTGCCAAGGATACATTTCACGTCAGCGATGCCTACATCGGGCGTTATTTCCTGTTTCAAGCAGGGGGAACAATTATCTCCAACCTCCTGTGGGGATGGATCGCAGAGCGGTTTGACAGCAAGAGAGTCGTTCGTTTCTGCCTTCTCCTGGGAGGGGCTATCCCCATTGTTGCCCTTGGGATTGCGCACTTGGGCGCGGACACATTTGCCGTTGTCTTCTTCCTGGTCGGTTTCGTGTTCAGCGGCAGGCGTGTCGGGTTCGAGCCGTACCTCCTGGATATCATCCCCGCGGACAGCCGGCCTGTATTCCTTGGCATCCGTGGAACGCTCAACGTTCTTGTTGTTCTCCTTCCAGCTCTTGGCGGAGTTATCATCCATTTCGCTGGCTACCTCCCGGTGTTTGTGCTGGTAGCCGTGGTGATGTTCACTGCGGTCTTCCTTCTTAACGGAAGACCGGTAGGAGAGTACTAGCTGCAGCTGCCCGAGAGCTGGTTAGATGAGAGAAAAGTATCCCTCGAAGCTTTCTGAGAGCCCCTTAAGCTGAAACTCACCCGTCTTCCTATCCTGGATGTACTCTCCGTGGTACTCACCGCGTACGGCACGCTCCAGCTGCTCGATCAGTGCGTCCACCTCTGATTCCTCGTTGTAGCAGCCAAAGCTGACCCTGATCAGGCCGGGCAACCCCTCGTGCGAGCCGTGTTCAGCCTCTTCCTTGTATTCCTCAATCCTGCCTCTGGACACGTGCAGAAGCTTGAGCACGTACGGATGCGCGCAGAAACACCCGTTGCGTACCCCAATCCCGCCTTCATATGCCAAGATCGCAGCAAGAAGCTGGTGCGGCATTCCATCAACCTCGAACGGAATCACGCCCAGCCGCTTCGCAGTATTCTCCGGATCTGTGTCCCCGTAGATACTTATGCCGTCTATCTTCTCTAGCTTGCGCAGCAGATACGTGCTCAGACGAGCCTCGTGATCAGCGATACTTTCCATACCGATCTGTTTCATGCATAGAATCGCTTCGGCTAAGGCCACAGCGCCGACAGCGTTCGGTGTTCCCGCCTCTTCCTTCTCCGGCAGGCCGGCCCAGCGGACCTCATCCTCCGTCACCAACTCGATCGTTCCTCCACCCACAGAGTCCGGATCCCCTTTAAGGAATGTGTCCTTTCTTCCGACAAGGACTCCCGTGCCGTAGGGGGCGTACATCTTGTGCGCAGAAAAGGCAAGGTAGTCGATGTGGGACGGGTCATCGAGTGATCTCATCTGTATCTTACGATGAGGGGCAAGCTGAGCGGCATCAACGAAGATTTCCGCGCCAATCGCGTGCGCCCTTTCAGCGATCTCGTGGATCGGATTGAGGTATCCGGTGACGTTCGATGCCCCGCTGATGGCAATCAACCTAATTCTATGCGAGAACTTGTGAAGGAGATGGTCGAGGTGGTCCAGATCGAGGCCACCATGCGGATTGATGTTGATGTACTCAACATTCGCATTCAGCCTCCACGGGAGATCATTTGAGTGGTGCTCCATAATCGAGCGCAGAACGATGTCATCGGAAGCAAAGGACAGCCTATGTGCCAACTTATTGATAGACTCTGTCGCGTTCTTGGTGAAGATCACCGTGTATGTGTTGACATCGGCTCCCACAAACTGGCGGACGATCTCGCGTGCGCGCCGGTACACCTCCGTGGAAAGCCTGCTCTTGAATCCCGCGCCACGCTCGACGCTGGAGTACCAGGGAAGAAACTCGTTGACCTTCTCAAGTACAGGCCGTAGCGTTGGTGTGGTGGCAGCGTTGTCGAGGTTGATGTACTGAACGATCTGTCCGTCAAGGAGCGGGATTTTCTTCTCGATCCCGACGACCTGGTCTCTTACGTTGGCAATTGTCAGCTTATTCAAGACGCCTCCCTTCATTGGTAGCTCGATCGAGCAGTCTATCTCCCCTAGGCACGTTGTTCAACGAAAGAACTGTCTCCTACCGATAATTCGTGGGCTGGCAAAGGAGATGAATTCTGTGTCAGGAGGTGCTGTGCTGTCTACGTATTGCTCATGGAGCGCAATTTGCGATACTCTGTGTACCAGCCCACATCCTACAACCAGAGGTGGATCGATGAGAACACTATCCCAAGTCCTTTCCCAAAGCGCAGCTTCCTTTCCAAATCGTCCAGTAATCGCCAATGACGCGAAGCACATCACGTACAAGGAACTCAATGCTCGGGTCGATCACGTGGCCCGTGGCCTGATGGAACTTGGAGTGGCCAAAGGAGACAAGGTTGGCCTGTGGATGCCGAACATCCCTGAGTGGGTAGTCGCGTACTTCGCCATCGCGCGCATTGGCGCGGTCGTCGTCCCGATGAACACGCGCTACAAGCCGCACGAAGTACAGTACATACTCGAAAACTCTGAGGCGACAACGCTGTTTATGGTCGACACGTTCGTGGGGATAGACTACCCGGAGATGATCGCTAGTGTGCGGCACCAGCTTCCGCTGTTGAAGAACGTCATAGTCGCCGGAGAGAAGGGAGACGACATGCGCTCCTTCTCCGAAGTAGAGTCGCTGGGTGATGGCGCAATCGACGATGACCAGCTCGCACGGCGCGAGGCGATGTGCGATCCGCAGGATAACGTGTTCATCCTCTATACCTCGGGAACGACCGGTAACCCCAAGGGCGCGATGCTCTCCCACCACAACATCGCCGAGAATGCCAAACAGGTAACCGAAGTCCTGCACACAACGGAGAAAGATGTCTTCCTGCTTGCCGTGCCGTTTTTCCACTGCTTTGGCTGCGTGATGGGAATCACCGGTGCAATCACATGGGGAGCGAGCATGGTCCCGATGACTGTGTTCAAGGCAAGGGAGGCGCTCGAACTTGTGGAGAATGAGCATGTCTCCATCCTCTACGGCGTACCGACGATGTTCGTGCTGGAACTCGAGGAGTACCGCAAGGGGAAGGCCGATGGTTCCGGTTACGATGTCTCGTCGCTGCACACCGGGATCATGGCCGGTTCTCCCTGCCCGGTTGAGGTGATGAAGGGCGTTATGGATGAGCTGCACTGCAACATCTCCATCGCCTATGGGCTTACTGAAGCCTCGCCGGTGATCACGATGACCCGGTTTGACGACTCGATAAACCTGCGTGTAGAGACGGTCGGCAGAGCACTTCCCGGGATCGAGGTGAAGATCACCGACGATGAGCATACGTCTGTTCCCACGGGTGAGATGGGTGAGCTTGCCTGCCGCGGGTACAACGTGATGATGGGCTATTACAAGATGCCTGATAAGACGGCGGAAGCAATCGATAGTGAGGGCTGGCTCTACTCTGGCGACCTCGCTACGATGGACGAGAATGGGTACGTTCGGATCGTTGGTCGGAAGAAGGACATGCTGATCACTGGCGGGTTCAACGTCTACCCAGCCGAGATCGAGGAGTACCTATTCACGCATCCCAAGGTGCAGAATGTTTCCGTTGTTGGAATTCCAGACCAAGTCATGGGCGAGGTCGCTGTCGCCTACATCATCCCTCGGGAAGGTGTGTCGATCGATCCACAAGAGATAATCGACTACTGCGCCGGGGAGATAGCCAACTTCAAGGTCCCTCGATACGTGGAAATCGTCGCCGAGTTCCCAATGACCCAATCGGGGAAGATCAAGAAGTTCAGGCTACGTGAGATGCTGAGCAAAGCGATCGAGGATGGAAAGCTCGTCAAGCTGAAGCCGAGCAAGAAGTAGAGAAGATGCAGACAGTGGTTCCCTAGTAAGCTCTGTGGCATCCAGAGGGGATTTGTAAGGATCGGTTTCGGACACGATTCGCGCAAGAAGCTATCCTCATCGCCGATGAGTCACGTCGCATTTGTCCTTCCATGAAGGACAGAAGACATCGATTCTATCCTTTTGCCAAGGACTATTTATTGCCAATGTCGACCCCCCGTACATCATCCGAGAAAAACCTCAACCAATCGCTTTGCTCCTCGATCTTCCCAAACAAGAGACTGTGGAGGAAGATAATACGTACGAGGCGGCGTCTGTGGAGTTTGCCATTGACACTCCAGGCCGGGTAACGGTAAGATCAAGATCATGAGCACCCGAGGCGGTCACATCAGTTTCAACAATGCATGGGACATCCCCGGTAGCTCAGCGTGTGACGTCGCAAGACCATTATCTTGGTCTTGCGGGAGATAGATCCTTGTCAAAAGCATATGGCTATGCTAGTCTGTTTGAGGAGTTTTCTAACAAACCGTTCAAGGGGTGAGAACGATGAAAAGATTAATCCAGGTGAGTCTGTTTATAATTCTAGTATGCAGTATGGGGACACTGGCTAAATCCCTCTCTTTGTGCGATTTCCAATCTGTGGAGACGCACTTCCGTGATATGCGGCTGTCATTCAACTATCGCTACTTCAACGATGCTTCCACGGAGGGTATAGATGTGAGTTCAGGGCGGATCGCTGTCGCGTACAGCGAACTGACTGATTCTCTGAATGAGGGGTTCAGCATTACCGGTAATGTCGAGATCTCCCTCTCCGATTTCACTCCTGTGAGTGGTCTAGGACAAGGAGCGGGCACACTCAGGCATTATCTGTCCGAAGAACAGCCGTTGTTCGGATTTGGAGGACTGGAAGCTTCCTTCACCACGAGCCTGCCTCAACCCCATATGGAGCTTCGCGCCGGGCTTGGCTATGGACGGTTTTCGGATGTGACTCCTCTTGCAAAGGCGCGGAGGATCGAGCAGAAACTACTCAAACTCGGAGCAATTCCTGACAGGCTTCCTGATGCGGTCATCATGGGCCTCGCCGAACAGATAAGCCGCCGTGCGGAGTTCACCAGCCTCCAGGACCTGATGAACAAGATCCAGACATTGATCCAACAAGCATCCGAGACGCCTGTTGAGCCACTGTCCGTGGTTATGGTTGGGGTGGAACTGAATACGCTAAATGAGTTGCTGTCGAATATTGAAGGGCTTATTGAGGACGCGTCGGGAACAACCCTGAATGCGCAAGCACTGCTGGTGATCCAGGATGAGATGCTCCGAACAGGAGACGAAAGGAATTGTGGTTGGGCTGTGCAAGGAGGTATCGGATATGAACTGACAGATCCCTATGGTGGTACGCGTGACCTGCTATTGACGGCTTCGGCAGACGCGGCGCTAGCCCCGGATCCAGACAGTCAAATACTGTTGCACGCCAGTTTCTCAGGACCACTCGCAGCTATGCAGGAGAACACTCTAGGCCTTACTGCTTCCTACGTTTATACTCTGACCGATCAACTTGCATTTAATGCAGACTATGCTCTCAAACTCATCCCGGGAGAGGATGGATCGGCAAACGTCAGTCATTCAGCCTCATTCGAGCTTGCACTTGGCTTTGGCGGGGCGAACGTTGCCTTGCAGCTCGCACTTACGAAAGACCCTGGCGTGCCAGGTTGGTCTTCGGACCTCACGATATCGATGGCAATGGATTTGCTGTAAGCAGTATGTGGAGCGCGGCTCCTTGACAAGTGCGGGTAATGGTAGACCACTGTTCACCTGCTCGATGCACAAGTTGGGGATCATTCCCACTCGATCGTCGCCGGGGGCTTGCTTGTGATGTCGTAGACTACGCGGCCAATCTGAGGGATGCTCCTGGTTATCCGCGCGGCCACCTGATCGAGGAACTCGTGCGGGAGGCGGGACCAATCGGCGGTCATCCCGTACACGTTCGTCACCGCTCGCAATGCGAGGATGTAGCCGTACCTCCGTTCGTCTCCCACTGCGCTGACGCTGCGCACTGGGGTGAGGACCGCGAGGGCCTGCCACACCTGATCGTACAGCCCGGCTTCCTTGAGGGACGAGATAAAGATTGAGTCCGCCTCACGCAGGATGCCCAGCCGTTCGGAAATGACATCCCGTACGTGTGTATCCAAGAAAAGAACTGTCTCATGCAAGATAAGCATGAAGGGGAGGGAGCTGACTTCGTTAGGCTGGATTGCTCCATCATCGGATGAGCGAACTGCAACGCTGAAGCGAGAAAATCCTAAGAAAGAAGGTCTGGCCCCAACTTCACATTTGGGCTGCTCCATGAGGAATTGTGAGTTGCGTCCCCAGGAAGTCCCGCGGTCGAACGTTCAATTCGCTGCCAGAAGCCGTTCAAGAATGAAGGTGTGATCACATAGCCCTCCCGAACCAACTAGACTCAAGATCATGGCAGTACTCTCAGTGGCTGAAAGCGCGGACTTCATGTACCTCATGCGCGAAACGGGTTTGACGCGCGGTAATTTCTCCGTCTAGCTGACGCGGCTTCAGGAGGCTGGTTACATAAGAATCTCCAAAGAGTTCGTGGGCAGATCTCCGCGCACAACTGCTTCCATAACGGTGGCGGACAAGAAGGCGTTCGACAAACATCGCGTCTACTTGGCCAGCATTCTCCAGGCAACATCCGGTTGATCTCTGGCTGCTATGCAAAACGTGATGGAAGACCTGAGAAAAAGGGGTGGCCAATGTGGCCACCCCGAAGCAGGAAAAGAGGAATCGCTACCCGGATACTGTAAGTACGGGCACAATCTGGCAGCCCTCAACCTTCCAGATCAGAATCTTACTCGTTACGCCGCCGGAGGCATTGAAGTCGACACCGCCGGAGACGCCTTCGTAGTTAATCTCACGCCCCGCCTGCAGCAGGGAGATTGCCTTTGCCCACTCGCCGTAGTAGACCTTCTCTCCCGATGGGTTGGCCACAGCGCGCAGGCTGTTGCGGATCGCCTCTCCCGTCGCTTCTCCCGCGTATTCAATCGCCAGGGCAACTGCAATCACGGCATCGTAGGCCTGGTAGTAGAACGGAGGGCAGTTGACCGAGCCAAATCTGGCCTTGAAGTCAGCGTCAAACTGATCAACTCTGAAGCCAGTTCCAGCCGGCGCTGTCCCGAATGCTCCCTCGATCGGTCCAGGTTCATTCGCCGAAAGGCACCCTGGCCCGGGAGCCACTTCACTTCCCGCCATCGCTGAGCCAAATAGAAACTTGCCTTGATAACCTGCTTCTATCGCTTCTACGATCTGCTTCCTGCCGTCGACGGCGTAGGAGATGAGCAAGAGTGCATCGGGATTGCTTGCGATTGCCTTTTCCACCTCGCTTCGATACGATGGCTTGTCCTGATCGTAGGGCACAAAGGCGGCAACCTTGCCTTCGAATTGCTCGAAGTTCTTCTTGAATCCATCGGCCAAATCCTTACCGTAGGCATTGTTGACGAAGATCACCGATACGGTACTGTGGTTGAGCAGGAGCGCTAGTCGTGCCAACACCCTTCCCTGCACCTCGTTCGATACGATCGTACAGAAGACATAGTCGTTATCGTTCAGCGCAGCGATGGCAGCCGATACGGAGACCGGCGAGACGAGGACAACATCGGATGGAATGCTGACGCTGGAGACGGCGAGTGTCACTCCACTGGAGTAGGCTCCGATGATCGCTGGGACGCGATCGAGGTCTACGAGTTTCCTCGCTGCATCACGGCCAACGTCGGGAGAACTTGCTGTATCACGTATAACCAGTTCGAGTTTCTTACCGAGGACTCCGCCTGCGGCGTTGATTTGTTCAACCGCCAGCTTGGCCCCATCGAGGATCGGCGGCCCATACGGGGCGATCGCTCCAGTGAGTGGCACCAACGCCCCGATATTTATCGTATCTCCTGCAGTACCAACAAGGCCGACGCCAACAATCAACCCAATAATAAGCAACGCAATGCTTCGTTTCATCATTAACCCCCTGAATTTTAGAAGTATGGTATTACTGTGTTTGATACAAACGTATACATCATTCTATCACCTCCACATAACAAAAAAAGACCACAGGATTATCCTGTAGTCCTCAACGCCCACCTTTACCTAGCTATAGAACGCTAGATCAGGTGGACACAACCATCATCATGCTGCACTGGACGAAGAAACGGGAGCCGCACGCGCAGCTTTCACCAGTAGTGACTTGTGAGATCCCTTTCCTCCTATTCATAGCGATCCTTACCGTAACACAGATCGTGTGCGTTGTCAAGCGCGTGGTTGGGCAGGCAATTGAGTTTGAGGCATATATTCCCGATCGATTGCATGTAGGCCCTTTTGTGTACACCCCCTTTGCAGGCGTTCGATAGTGCGTTCGCACACGGATCGTGCAAGTGTGGATATATAGACGGCTTCAAGCGATGAGACAAATTGTGCGTGTACAAGAGCCTGCCCAACGAAGCACGCTGCATATTTAGCGTAGCTCGCCAGGCTGTTGCTTACCTGCCAGGAGAAGCTTGGCTCTTGCTGCCAGGTTTAACGTACGGGATCCCGCGGCGACAGAGCGGACAGTCGTCCGGTGAGTAGATCGGGATCTGCATCCGTACCGCCCCAATCACTGGAAGAGGAAGTTCGGTCCCCTCTATCCGACGATCGACTATACAAGCAATCCCGACCGGGATACCTCCGTGCTCTCTCACCAGCCGCGCTACCTCGATCGATGACCCGCCGGTGGTAACCACATCCTCAACAACTAGAATCCGTTCACCTGGAGTAACCTCAAATCCGCGCCGCAGGGTCATTCTCCCCTCTGGGTTCCGCTCGGAGAACATCCCACGTACTCCCAATGCACGCGCAAGTTCGTAAGCAATGACAATTCCACCAAGGGCTGGGCCGATCACCGCGTCGCTTTTCTCGAACTGGTCCATTTGTTGTGCCAGTAAGTCTGCCACCCGTTCCGCTAGCTTGGGGTGTTGGAGAAGCTTGGCGCACTGCACGTAGCGGGGAGCGTGCTTCCCGGATGATAAGAGGAAGTGCCCATCAAGTACCGCTCCTACCGATATTAACAGTTTCTCAACTTCCTTATTGCTGAGCACTTCCGCGGATCATCTCCCAGTTATTGATATTCTTCTCGCTCATGTATCCCTCTAATCCGCCGACGATTTTCACTGCGGCAAGCGGATTGACGAAGTTCGCTGTACCCACCTGAACCGCGTATGCCCCGGCCATGATGAACTCGAGCGCGTCCCGCCAGTTAACAATCCCGCCGATCCCAATCACCGGAATCTTCAACTCGGCGACGAGCTCGTACACAATCCTAAGGGCGATCGGCTTGATCGCCGGGCCGGACAGTCCTGCGACCACGTTGGTGAAGACTGGCCGTCCAGTGTTACTGTCAATCGCCATCGCGCGAAAGGTATTCACCGCGCATATCGCGTCCGCACCTGCTTCCTGGGCTGCGAGGGCAATGGCAATCCCTCCGGTAGGAGGGAGCTTGATCCATAGCGGCTTGTCGCAGACCCGCCGTGCCTGCTGCACCACCCGCGCAGTCTCAGCTGCGTCCTCTCCCAGGAGTCCTTTCCCGGATACGTTTGGGCAGGAGACGTTTAGTTCGATTGCATCAATCGGCGATCCGGAAAGACGTTCAGCTGCTGCCACGTATTCATCAATGTTGTTCGCCCACACGTTGGCGATCACCGTGATCGCCTGGTCTTTCATGCGGGGAAGCTCTTCGCGGATGAAGGCATCGATCCCCGGGTTCTGCAGCCCAATCGAGTTAAGCAGACCACACGCGGTCTCACACAGCCGGGGTGGCGGGTTCCCCTCTCGCGGGTGCAGGGTAAGCCCTTTAGTGCAAACCGCCCCCAGCTGAGACGTATCGTAGATTTCCCCGTACTCGGCCCCGAATCCGAACGTCCCCGACGCCGCGATTACCGGGTTCTTTAACCTTAGCCCGCCAACGACAACTTCCGTCTCACTCATCCCACACCACCTCCGAGGAATGGAAGACTGGACCATCCCGGCAGACGCGTGCGTACCCATGTATCGTTTTGACAGCACAACCGAGGCACGCCCCCACACCGCACGCCATTCGCTCCTCAAGAGAGACGAAAAGTGCAACTTCAGTACTGCGGCAGATCCTGTCAAGCACGGAGAGCATCGGGCGCGGACCGCAGGCGTAACATGCATCGTAACCAGACGGAACGAAGATAGCGGTCACTAGCCCCAGGGTACCGCTCGTCCCAGTCTCCGATGCAACGTGCACCCGCCCAACCCGAGCGAATTCATCCACCAGATACGGCATGTCCGCAAACCCCAGGTAGATGTCGGTGTCCCCAAAGACCTTCGCCGCGTAGTAAAGAGGGGCAATCCCGACCCCACCACCAACGAGTGCTAAGCGTCCAACACGCCGCTCCCAACCGTTCCCGAGCGGCCCTGTGAGCGTAACCACATCCCTGCGCGCAAGGTGGCTGAAGCACTCCGTCCCCCGGCTACGCACTGCGTACAAGAACGAAATCCCTTCTTCGTCTATGTCGAAGACGCTGAGCGGACGGGATAGGAGGGGATCCCGTTCCCATGCGCGCAACATGTAGAACTGTCCTGGAACAGCCGAGTAGTCGCCCTCCACCTTCAGAAGAAATACTCCATCCCCCACACGCACATTGGAGGATACCAGCGCCCCTTCAGTCTCTATCGTTCCTGGCACTGTATGATGTCCTCCCGCATCGTAAGCGTCGCAGTACGGGCATAGTGCGCGTAGCGTCGGTCACCGTCGGTCTGTCCTCGATGGGCACCAATAATCGAGCGGGATGCGTTCACCACTGCGCCGTTCCCGTTCCGGAACGCCGGGGCGACGTCCCTGCCCCCCGCTCCCTGCGCTCCATACCCGGGTACAAGGAAGAAGACGGAGGGAAACTCTGCCCGCACCGCGGCGAGCTGCTCCGGCCCGGTCGCCCCAACCACCCCGCCGATCGCACTGTAGCTGGAGCTGCCTCTGTAGTCCTTACCCCATTCCTCGACCGCGCGCGCGACCCGCAGAAAAAGTGGCCAGCCACCACAGGCGAGATCCTGGAAGTCCTGCCCCGACGGGTTCGATGTCCTGATGAGGACGAATATCCCCTTATCTTCATTTTCTAAGTACGAGAGATACGGGAGGATCGCGTCGCGCCCCATGTACGGGTTCACGGTGATCATGTCTACTGCGAACTCCCCCCCCAGGTGAGCGCGGGCATACATCTCCCCAGTTGAGGCGATGTCTCCCCGTTTTACGTCCCCAATAACAATAGCCTCTTTGTCGTGCGCGTACGCAACCGTATCCCGGTAACAAGCAAGCCCATCCACTCCCAACGCCTCATAATGGGCGATCTGCAGCTTGAAGCAGGCGCAGATATCGACGGTAGCGTCGATCACTTCCCGGTTAAACGCAAGTGCCGCCAGCGCTGGTGGGAGCTTTGCAGCAAGCGATGCCGGTAGGATCTGCGGAGATGTATCGAGACCCACGCAGACCGGTCCCCGCTTCTCAACCGCGTTAAACAATCGATCGATAATCATCAAAGTCCCTCCCACGCACCTTCCCATCCAGGTGGACGACCTCCCCTCGCCGAACGGTCGCCCACACATTTCCGCGCAGCCTTTCCCCAATAAGCGGAGAATTCTTCCCGCGCGATAAGAGCCAATCCTCTGTCACGGTGAACTCCTCGTCCTCTTCAATCAGTACTACATCCCCGTCGCAGCCAACATCGAGCGATCCCTTGTTCAGTCCAATGATCTTCGCTGGCTGAGCTGCCATTGCGCGGACGAGCGTCCGAAGATCCAACCTCCCTAAGCTCACCAACTGGGTGTAGAGAAGCGGAAACGCAGTCTCGATCCCGGAGATTCCAAGTGTCCCTTTGTCCTTATCCGCCGCGGTATGCGGGGCGTGATCGGTAGCTACAGCGTCGATCTGCCCAGAAGCGAGAGCGGCAACGAGACGGTCCCGCGTCGTTTCAGCGACAAGCGGCGGATTGACGGTGTAGCCTGGTTCGAGGCACAAATGGTGCGGGGTAACCTCGCATGTCACCCGCGCTCCGGCCCGCTTCGCCGCGGCGATCAGCTCGATCGAGCCGGCAGAGCTCACGTGCTCGACGTGGAGCGCGGCACCGATCCGCCGGGAGAGGAACGTGTCGCGATTCACCATCAGCTCCTCGGCCAACGCCGGATCGTTGATCCCGAGGTACTCAGAGTGCTCCGCGATCGGACGTCCGAGAGCAACGGCACGTTGAAAGGCGCGAACAATTACATCGGTGTGCTGCACCCCGGATCCGTCGTCGGAGAACGCCCACACGTGCGGGGCCAGTCTCTCCATGTCGGACAGTTCGTCTCCAGCCAGACCTCGGGTAATCGCCCCCATCGGGTATAGCTCAACCAACCCCGCCTTCTCCGCTTCGGAGCACATGTAGAGAGCAACCTCGGGACAGTCGCAGACCGGATCGGTGTTCGCCATCACGGACACCGCAGTGTAACCGCCGTGGACCGCAGCCACACTTCCGCTGCGTATGTCCTCTTTTTCCGGATAGCCCGGATCGCGGAAGTGGGCATGCAAGTCAACGAACGCCGGGAGGAGGGTCCGCCCCTCCCCGGGAAGGACAGCCGATCCGGGAATTCGAAGCCCCACTCCAATGGCGCGGATCAAACCATCCTCGATGTACAGGTCTCCCCTAAAATCGATCCTTTCGTCGACCAGCCGGACGTCGGTGACCAGAACGCCCTTGATCACACCTTGCTCCGCTCGCCACAGTAGGCACACTCATACTCCTTCGCATCCGGATCGACGAGAACGAACAACGACGTCCTCTGCCTCTCAACTGTGGTGATACAGCGCGGGTTCTTGCACTCAATTAGCCCAACCACCCGCTTCGGAAGCCCAGGCGTGACCTTCCGCGTCACCACCCCGCCTTCGATGCAGTTCACGGTCGCATCGGGAGCGAGGAGTCCAAGCATGGTGAGGTCGATATCCAAGGTATCTGAGATCTTGATAATATCCTTGTGTCCCATCTTGCTGCTCGCAACGTTCATCAAGAGAGCCACTGGATAACCGGCGCTCCGCAGTCCCAGCCGTTCGAACACCTTCAGCCCCTGGCCAGCCTGGATGTGGTCGAGCACGATCCCATTGTTAATCCGGTCTACTCTAAGCATCTCCGCCCTCCTTATCCGCCAGCAGGTGCAAGATCAGCGCCATACGTGCAAACATCCCGAACCGCGCCTGATCGAAGTAGACCGCCCGCGGATCGGCGTCCACTGCGTAGTCGATCTCGGTCACCCGAGGGAGTGGATGCATGACGATCATCTCCGCGGAAGCCACGCTCAGCTTGTCGGCAGTGAGGATATATGTGTCGCGCAGCTTGATGTAGTCCTCCTCGTTGAAGAAGCGCTCCTTCTGAATGCGGGTCATGTAGAGGATGTCGGCGTTCTTCAACCCGTCCTCCATCCGCGTCGTCTCTTCCAGCGCCGCCGCAGGGTTTATCCCCTTGACCTCGCGCTTGATCCGATCTGGCAGGCGCAGCTCAGGTGGGGAGATCAGGATGAACCGGACATCGGAGTAGCGAGCGAGCACCTTCACGAGCGAGTGCACGGTCCTTCCGTAGCGGAGATCGCCGCAGAATGCAACTGTCAGGCCGTCAAACCGTCTCTTAAACCGTTGAATGGTGAACAGATCGGTCAGAGTCTGCGTCGGGTGCTCGCGTGCCCCGTCGCCCCCGTTGATGACCGGCACAGGAGAGTACTCTCCTGCCAGGACCGCTGCCCCTTCCTTAGGATGACGCAGGACAATCAGGTCCGCGTATCCTCCTACTGTGCGTATCGTGTCCCCCAGGCTCTCCCCTTTGGAGACTGAGCTGGTCTTCGCGTTCGCTACGCTGATTACCCCTCCGCCAAGGCGGAGCATCGCCGCTTCGAACGACAGGCGGGTACGCGTGCTCGGCTCGTAGAATAGAGTCGCCATCAGCCGGCCGGAGCAACGATTGGCGTAGTCCATGGGAGAATCGATGATTCGGGAAGCAAGGGAAAAAACGGTGTTGTACTCCTCTGGCAAGAAGTCCAGAGAACCGAGGAAGTGGTTTACAGTCACGCCAACCCCCTTAAGTTTTGACAGGATTATAAACGAGGCAGCTTAATGTACAAGTTGAAGATTATTCCCACTCGATCGTCGCCGGGGGCTTGCTCGTGATATCGTAGACCACGCGGCCAATCTGAGGGATGTTCCTGGTTATCCGCGCGGCCACCTGATCGAGGAACTCGTGCGGGAGGCGGGACCAGTCGGCGGTCATCCCGTCCACGCTCGTCACCCCTCGCAATGCGAGGATGTAGCCGTACCTCCGTTCGTCTCCCACTACCCCAACGCTCCTGAGCGACGTGAGGACCGCGAGGGCCTGCCACACCTGATCGTACAACCCGGCTTCCTTGAGGGACGAGATAAAGATTGAGTCCGCCTCACGCAGGATGCCCAGCCGTTCGGGAGTGATCTCCCCGATAATCCGGATCGCCAATCCGGGCCCGGGGAAGGGATGCCGCATCCTGAGTTCTTCCGGAAGCCCGAGAAGCCCGGCAAGCTCGCGTACCTCGTCCTTGAACAGGTAGCGAAACGGCTCAAGCAGCTCGAATCCGATATCATTGGGGAGCCCACCCACGTTATGGTGGCTCTTGATGCTCGCCGATCCCTCACTCCCAGCGGATTCGATCACGTCCGGATAGAGCGTCCCCTGGGCGAGGAAGTGAAACGGTCCCAGTTCGAGTGCCTTTTCTCTGAACACCGCGATGAACTCACGTCCGATTACCTTACGCTTCTCCTCGGGGTCGGAAACACCGGCAAGGGCGGAGACAAACCGCTTGGATGCGCCCACGCTCACTAAGTTCACCCCCAAGGGGAGGAGTGCCTGTTCAACTTCGTCCCTCTCGTCTAAGCGCAGCAGGCCATGATCGACGAACACCGCGGTATGTTCGATACCCGCGCGGGTAAGAAGGAGGGCCAAAGTGGAAGAATCCACCCCACCGGAGACTGCCAGGAGGACACGTTTTCTGCCCCCATCGGTGCGTTCCTGCACCTCCGCGATCAAGCGTTCTAGCGTATGTTCCGGTGTCCAATTGAGCACTACTCCGGCAGTGCGAAGGAAGTTCGCCAATATTGCTTTTCCCTGCGGAGTGTGCACAACCTCTGGATGGAACTGCACTCCGAATATCCGCTTATCCGGCGACTCAACGGCCGCAATCGGGTTGTCCTCCGTACGAGCTGTCCCCCGCCAGCCCGACGGTAGATCGGCCACCGCATCGGAGTGGCTCATCCATACCTGGAGATCTCCGTTTTCCAGCCCCCCAAAAAGCGGCCCGTCACATTGAATGAGGCGCGCGCGACCGTACTCCCTCGTTCCCGTCGGAATGATGCGGCCACCGAAGTGGCGCACGAGGTACTGCATTCCATAGCAGATACCCAAAATCGGTAGATTGAGGTCAAACAGGCCCTCATCCGGCTGAGGGGCGCCCGGCTGGAGCAAGGAGGCGGGCCCACCAGAGAGGATCACCGCCTGCGGATTGTGTCTAGAGATCTCTTCAACGGTCGCTCTTCCGGGCAGGATCACGGAGTAGGCGTGCAACTCTCGGATGCGACGTGCAATTAGGCGGGTGTACTGCGACCCGAAGTCGAGGATGACGACGCTCATCGGCGTTCTTCTGCCTCAGCGAACACGATGTCCCCTGTCTCTGGATCCATACTGCTGATCGAGACCAACGTGGCAACCGGCTTATCGTAACGGGCAAGAACCTGTCGCCCCTCCCCGAACTCCTTGGCGATCACAAAACCAAACCCAACAAGGCTCGCCCCACTCTCAATCACCATGTCCGCCAGAGCAGTGGAGGTATCGCCACGATAGAGGAAATCGTCCACGATCAAGACGCGTTCACGGTCATTGAGGTAGTCTTTGGAGATGGAGAGTTCCACGGTGGTGCCTTTGGTAGGGGAAACGATGGAACGCACGTAGGGGCGGTTCATCGTGGCAGCACGTCCCTTCTTGGCGTACAGGACACGGGCCCCGATCCGACGGGCAACTTCATACGCAACTACATTTCCTGCCGCTTCCGCAGTTAGTACACAGCTTACATTTAACTTACTGAATATCTCAGCAAACTGTCGCCCCACTTCCTCCATAAACACCGGATCGATGCGGTGGTTGAGAAATCCGTCCACCCGCAGGAACTCCGGTCCCACCACCACGCCATAACGTTGAACCCAGTCCTGAAGCTGCATCTAGTCCCCTCCTTACGGTCTTCTGTATGTCGAATGGAGCGATTGTGCCTCGGAAGAACAACATGCACAAGGTTTACATGCATGCGAGTGAGGTTCCGTTACGACGGTTCTATCAGGAACCCAGGCTGGTATTCTTCGAGCAGGGCGCGCATCGCTTGTGCGAGCTCTCGGTGTTCCTTCTGCGTATGGGGATCGAGACGGAGGGCGAAGTAGTTTCCCCACGCCGCCCGATCACCCATCATCCATAGCTCCGTGTACAGCCCTGTTCCGAGGACAGCGCGGGCTGCCTCCGCCCGCACATCCAGCTCGCGTAGAAGCCGGTAGATCTTCTCTTCCGTAGAGTAGGCTAGGCGGAACAGAGCGGCGGCGGTTGCCTCCTCCTCTGGCGTCCAGAACATGGGGGGCACATGCTTATCGTCGGTGTAACGGCGGCTCAGCTCCTGATACGAGAACGTTCGATGACGCATGACCTGGCGGGCTACAAAGATCGGGACCTTGATCTGAAATGTGGCGATGCTCATCCGGTGCCGCTTTGCAAGCTCTTCTTCGGATGCTTCTGGATCATCCTCATAGGTTGCAAGCTGAGGGTTATTCCGCAAGCTATTCTCAATCCCGGGCACCCTTGCGTCCCGCACAAACTCGAATGCCGAAGAAGGGAGCCCGCAGCTCTCGGTCCACAGCCGATCGATAAGCTTCTTCGCATCCTTAGCCGGACGACCGTAGCAAATGCTCGCCACAGTCGCCACTGCTTCAATACGCGATTTTTCGTTTTGATTTGCCCAAGAAAAGTCCCATAGCTCCGCCCTCCCCAAGTTCCACAGCCCCTTCTCTGCAATCTTTCTTATGTAGTCCACGTGTTCCTCCTCACTTGGGTAGGGTAACCCCAGACTGGTCCTGATAGATCCCACCCGCTTCTTTCTCCGCGTACGTCCTAAGCGGCCTGTTCCCTTGGAAGAAGACCACCTGCGCGATCCCTTGTCCAACGTGGAGCCGGATCGGGAGCGGAGAGAGGTTTGCCAGTTCGAGCGTAAGCACGCCTTTCCAACCTGGCTCAAGAGGGGTGACGTTCACCAGCAGTCCACAACGAGCGTAGGAGCTCTTTCCCCAGCAGACGCCGGCGACGTTGTCGGGTATGTGAAACCTTTCCACCGACTCAGCAAGCACCTGCGAGCCCGGGGCGATCTCCAGCGTATCCGTCGCCTGGATCTCCCGAAAATGCCCACGTGGGAAAGCAATTGGATCGAGTATGGCATTAATCCCGCCGATTGGAACTAGGAACGTACTACCCAAACGCATATCGTACCCAAAGCTTCCCAACCCGTAGGATGGTTTTCCGGCTTGTTCCGGGACAAATGGCGATATCATCTCTCCTTCCTCGCACAGAGTCTTTATCTCTCGGTCGTTTAGAATTCCAGTCACGTTCATGATCCTCCTTCAAGTTTCATCAAGCATGCGCTCAGCATAGGGCTCCATCCATTAATACTAGAACCTCCTGCCTGCGCATACAAGAAAAGAACTGTCTCATGCAAGATGAGCATGAATAAAGGGGGTGTTCAAGCGTACTAGGGTAGCTGCAACCAAGCAGGCGGGGATGCAGCGCTGGACAATCTTGCCGCTTGAGTTGATGGAGTTGGAACTTTGTACTGTTCCCGTTGCGCTTGTAGGCTGTCAACCGGTGCGATGTGTTCGGCCAGCACGAATCGCGAAGCGGCGTCGTGGAAGATCGCTCCCGCCGTGTATCCACCCCACACAGGGGTCGTCTTCACCTCGTCGAGAACGACAAGGCCAAGGTACTTCGGTGCATCGGCAGGGAAGAAGCCAGCGAAGAGGGATGTATACTTCCCGTCGACGTATCCCTGCCCAGGGACTGCCTTCTGCGCCGTGCCTGTCTTACCCGCCACCTCGAAGCCAGGCAGATCCGCCCAGGGGGCTGTCCCATCCTTCACCACCGCGCGCATCAAACTGCACATGGTGTCACAGCTTGCCGACGCAGCTACGGTACGAAGTACGGCCGGTGTGTCGCACGTTTCGCTTCCCACTTGCTTCACGATGTGTGGAACGAGGACCTCCCCACCATTCGCCACCGCCGCCATCGCCCGCACAAGCTGAATCCCGGTTACCCCGACGGATTGACCGATCGCTGTGGAGGCAAGAGCGAGCTTCGACCACTTGTTTACGTTGCGCAGGATGCCATTCACTTCACCGGGAAGCTCGATCCCCGTAGTTTTTCCGAAGCCGAGCTCAACGAGGAAGTTATACAACTTGTCTTCTCCCAGCAGCTGGGCGACACGGATCATCGCTACGTTGATCGAATACTGGATCGTTTTGGCGAACGTCACTGTGCCGAACGATTCGTTGTCGGAGTTGTGTATCACGTGCCCGGCAATGTTGATTCCATCATTTCCATTGAACGTGTCACTCGGCTTGACAACGCCGAAATCCAGTGCGGCAAGGCCAGCGAACGCCTTGAACGTCGATCCAGGCTCGAACATGAACCCGGTAGCCAGGTTGTTTCGCTGTGCCGGGGTTGATGCCCAGAACTTGTTCAGGTCGTAGCGACGATCCTGCGCCATCGCCAGTACGTCGCCAGTGTTGGGATCGAGGAGGATCGTGAAACCGGTATTGGCGCGAAAACGACTCACTCCGCTGTCGATCTCTTCCTCGCAGATGAACTGAAGGTTGGAGTCGATCGTCAGGTACACGTCATCTCCCGGTTCTCCCTCCTGAAGCGTCTCGGTATGATAGGTACGCCCGTCCGCTCCCTTCACAACGTGCACCTGCGCGCTCGTACCGGCAAGCTCGTCGTCATAGGCCAGCTCTATCCCCTCCAGACCGTGTCCGTCCATGCCGACGAAGCCGATGATGTTCGATGCCAGATCACCCTGGGGATAACAACGCTTCCACGTATCGATGAGGATAAGGCCATTCGCGTTCGCCTCTGCTACACGCCGTTCGATTGCCTTCGCCGCCTCCAGGTCAACGCTTCGGTCGATCCACGTGAAATACCTTGCCCGGTAGACGAGCTTGTCTATCTCAGAAATCGGTCGATGGAGTTCGTCTGAGAGAATCTCGCATATTGCGTCCGGGTTGGTCATATTGAAGCTGTCGATGGCAATCGCTGTTGCCTTAACGTCAAACGCAAGCGGAACGCTGTTGCGATCGTAGATCGTCCCTCTCCGTGGCAGAAGGTCAACGGTTTGCTCTTGAATGGCACTGGCCACCGTCAGCCACTGATCGTGCTGGACGATCTGTAACTGTACGAGGCGTCCGACAACGGCAATACCAGCAATCACCAAGAGCGCAATGACGATCCAGGCACGAGCAGGAGTCTTCTCAGTTTTCTGTTGTGTGGGGTGCAATGTGTACATAGCGTACGTCAGTCGGTTCGCTCATGTGGAGCTGCTCACGCGCAATACGTGAAACGCGATCCAACGAGAACGCCTGTCCGATCTGGAAGTCAAGCCAGTTATTCACCTCCTCGATAGAAGTGATCGTATACTTCATGCTCTCCCGCTGCGCGGTGAGGGCAAGGATTCGCGTCCCCTGCCACACATACAGGAAACATGCCGAGGCGATGATCACGGCACCGCATATCACGGCGAGAGTCGTACGTGGCCAGGTGACCGTACACACGCGGGACGGGTTGTACGGCCGATGCAGCGGGTAACTGATCGTCGTTGCTCTCTGGCGTTCCATCTTCAACTCAAGTTAAGGGAAAACGGCATCTGCTATCGGGACATTTGTCGACGAAAGATGCGAACTAGATTACCTTCCCAAGCGACGGGCCGATCAAGCGTTGCGATGAATCGCAAATCGAGTCACCCCCGCCTGAAGGCCCACTTGCTTTGCGAACACGCTCGCTCATACTAGAATGGTGACAACCTGGAGGAAACGATGGACATCAAGAAAAGACCAAACCACAAGCTGTATATCCAAGTACTTCGCAGCATGACACCCGAAGCCAGGCTAATGAAGGCGTTCGAGCTATCGGAGTTCTCCAGGAAGCTGTTCATTGCTGGATTGCGGGTGCGCTTTCCCGAAATGGTGGAGGACGAACTGAAAAAACTGTATCTGGAGCGCCTTGACAAATGTCACAACAGGAACTACTGAGAAGGGTTATTCAGGCTCTGTCGCGCGGGAGTATCGAGTACATGCTGACCGGTTCGCTCGCTTCGAGCCTGCAGGGAGAGCCACGATCGAGTCATGACATAGACATCGTTGTTGCCATCAAAAAGGCGGCGATCGCAGATCTTGTTAACTCCTTTCCGCCTCCTCGTTTCTACCTGAATGCGGAAAGCGTTGTCCAGGCGGTCGAGAGAAGAGACATGTTCAATCTCATCGATTCGCATACAGGAGACAAGGTCGATTTCTGGCTGCTCACCGATCAGCCATTCGATCGAATGCGTTTCTCGCGGCGCCGCGTTGAGGAAGTGATGGGGTTGCAGATCGCCATCTCTGCTCCCGAGGATACAATCCTGGCAAAGCTAAGGTGGGCCAAGCTCTCTGGAGGCAGCAAGAAGCAGTTCACGGATGCCTTGCGCGTTTACGAAGTGCAATTGGGTAATTTGGACATCGCTTACTTGCAGGACTGGGCCAACAAAATAGGTGTGGAAGACTTGCTAGAAGAAATTGAGGCCGAAGCAGAGACAATAGAGGATGATTCATAGAAACGATTAGAAAGAGTCTCCTCGCAACAACTCGCGTAACGTCAGATGCAGGATTTAGTCTTTCACGTGAAGTTTTCTCGCCGCTCGCAATTTCGCACTGCGCGCACGCGAGTTCTTCGCAATCTCGTCAGGAGAGGGAAGAATCGGCTTCTTGGTGAGCACCTCCATCTCCACCTTTTTATCGCACATACACACAGGTAGATCCGGCGGGCAGATACAGGAGAGCGCCTTGTAACGGAAGAATCCCTTTACGATACGGTCTTCCAGTGAGTGGAAACTGATCACCGCCATTACTCCTCCTGCAGAGAGGACGGAGAATCCCGCCTCCAGCCCCTTCTCCAGGTTATCGAGTTCGTCGTTTACCGCGATTCTAAGTGCCTGAAAGGTACGCGTCGCTGGGTGAATGCGCGGGGGATGGAACTTGCGAGGTATGGCACCGAACACAACCCTCGTTAGCTCGTCGGTTGTCTCGATTTTCCCCTTCGCACGCGCTGCCACGATCGCACGAGCAATACGATGCGCAAAGCGCTCCTCGCCGTAGCGCGCGATGATGTCCGAGAGTTCTTTCATTGACAAGTCGTTGACAAGGTTCGCCGCGCTCACGCCTCCCGTACGATCCATGCGCATGTCTAGCGGCCCACTCGTACGGAAGCTGAACCCACGCTCGGGTCGATCGAGTTGGAGGGACGACAGACCAAGGTCGAGCAGAAATCCATCGATCCGGTCCACTCCAAGTGTGCCCAGGATGTCCACACAATTGCGGTAGTTATCGTGCACAAAGCGAACACGACCGCCAAACGGTGCAAGGCGTTCCTTGGCGATCGCCAATGCCTCCTCATCCCGATCGATTCCGACCACTTCGATTGTGGGGTATGCTGCAAGGATGGCCTCGCTGTGCCCTCCCATGCCAAGCGTACCGTCGACGATCACCCCACGCGGCCGTGGCGATAGCAGCTTCACCACCTCATGCATGAGCACCGGCTGGTGGATATGGCGATAATCAGCCTGTTCTACATTCATAGTTCCTCCAGTATGGCGAGAAAACGCGAGAATCCCTCTACTGCCCGCGCATGCATGGCAACGTACGCCCCGCGCACAGACGCGAGCGATGGCGGCGAGCCAAGAACCCGCATTACCTGATCGCAAGAAGGAAAATTAATGCACGGAATCTCTAGACCACTACTCTCTTTCGCTTCAGCGACGAAGGCATTGATCTTTTGATCTTCGCTGATCGCGATCATCGGCACTCCCGCGCGTAACGCAAACTCCAACCCGTGCAAGCGCGATGATATCACGAGGTCCGCCTTTTCGAGGACGTGCATTGTATTGTCGATCGTATCGGCGCGCACGATGCGGCAGGGAACGCTGGAACGCTCAGCGATCTTCTCGCTGAGGTCTAGATCCTGCGCGGGGAAGAATGAAAGGAGAGTAACGGAGATCTTAGTTCTGCGTGAGACCTCATCGAGCATGTGCACGGTCTTCTCAACCATTTGACCCTTGTCAGTTCCTTGTCGTTTCGAGTGGGTAGTGATTTCCGATTTCGGTTTGCGCGGGACGGATACCAAAGGGAATCTACCACGAAGAGCACGACGGGCACGAAGAGCAGAACTTGATGAGCCGTCAAGTGCCATAATTGGCTGTGCAATGTGACCAAGCTCAGGAACAGGATCAAGCGGTTCGTCCTCTGACCCCTTCGTGCCCTTCGTGGTAAGACAGTTCTTTATCTCTGGGAGCATCTTGAAGCTTGACCCTTTATCTTGAGTTACCCACCTGGAACGACAAAGAAGCCCCTCGTTCTTCGTTCCTTTCAGGCAAAGGACTATGTTACGCGCCGCCGACGATCGCGCTGGTAGAACATCAACCGGGGGAAGAAGGAAGAACAAGTCACCATCGAGAACGGCGTTCAGGCCCTCATTGCGCAGAAACTCAGCACTTCCTTGATCGCGACAACCGATGTAGGCTGCATGCTTCAGTGCAATGCGTGTCAGCAGCCGTGCAAAGCGCCCGTGGATCGGACCAATCCCTTGGCCGAGGAGAAAGACGGATCGCTTTGCGATACGCGAAAGCCCCATCAATCCAAGGTAATACAAGAGCGAGCGGTTGCTCGTCCCATTCTGTAGCAGCCCACCTCCTCCAAGGACAAGCGCCCGGCTGCGGCGCATAGCATCGTACACACGCAGCACTGATCTGCGATTGATTTCGTCCTGCGCCTGCGGCCGAGCAGTGAGCCAGACAGCATCTATACCGCGTTTATCAAGCGCATCGCGCAACGCAACACGGATCGCCTCATCCCCGAGGTTCCCGTATCCATAGTAACCGGCGATAACGATGTCTGCTTTCCTGTTCATTACTTCGTCAAGTGTACTGATATCGAACTGTTCGCGCAGTGCACTGCTCTTCGCAGTATGCCAGAACCTAGATGTAGGTCTTCTTATCCGTCACTCTGTCCAACTGCTATTCCCGCATTCCGTGAAGCTAAGGACGCCTCTATTCTAACGAAGTTGCGGGCATTCCAACTAATGTTTATAATCAGTCATCTTAAATTCCGCAGGTGATCAAACACGCAGCTCTATGGTGGCTCTGCAAGCAGTAGTGTGCGCAACCTTTTGGATACTCAATTGGCTTCTCGGTTGTCAGCTTTTGAGTGTGATATTAATCTGCCTGATCGAGTTGCTGAAGACACCATATGCTCCATACTAGACAACATTGTTTCGCGGGGCAAGCCTACCCTGTGCTCGCCATACATTGAACAGGTGCTTGCTGAGCGGTTGTTACTCACACATAGGACCATTACTGGAGGAAGCATTCGCTTTGAGCTTGCCGAACATCCCGATGACAAGATACGGAATCTGATACATCGTTCACTTGTGTGCGCTGAGCCTCGACTCCGCCACACGGAACAACAGCTTTCTTCTTGTGATAGCGATGAGGAACGGCAATTCCTACGAACAATCCTACCCACCATTATCGGGCCATATGCTGGCCAGCTGCTGGAACTACAACGCCCGCTTGAATCGATTGTTATAAATGGTAAACACAAGGAACAAAGGGTGGATTTCGCATGTGAGTTCCCGATAAGAAGCAGGGGTACGCGTGGTTTAGTGATCGAAGTCGACGGGAGTCAGCATGATGAAGAACCACAAGAGAGTTTGGATAAGGTACGAGATGAAGCTGTACGTGAAGCGGGATGGGAAACCGTTCGTATCAAGACTAGGGAGTTCTCGGACATTCCGGCAGACAAAATCGCCCAATTGAAGGCTTTCTTCCAAGGTAGGTATGCCCAGGCGGCCTCCGAAAACTATCGCGAACCTTTCTGGGAAGATGATCTGCCTCGCCATATTTTTCAGCTTGTCCTAGTGCCACTGGCAGTCGCTAGAATCCAAAAGACCCTCGTGCAATTGATCCATTCTGGAGTGTTAGCCTTGGATGCATCCGTATGGAAGATTGCCGTTTTCGAACGAGATGTCCCTTGTGCCTGGTTGGCGGTGCAGGACTTTATACAGCTGCTTCGCAACCTACTCACACTGCAAAGGCGAGATTTCGCGCCCAAGGTCGAACTGCGTGTGTACTCCTCTGAAGAATTCGCTGACGCCGAACTCAGCGTACCTGATGCCGCATTGTATTTTGAGCATCATCGCCAAATCGCGGGTTTCCGAGGTGACCGTGATGTTGAGAGCTTCGACGCTGATGTGCTCCTCGACATCGCTCTACTTCAGCGGTCAGGGTTGATAGATATTGAGCCGCTGTTTGAAGAGCGAGTATCCAGGAATGCCGTGACGGCTGTAATACGCTCAGTGCACCGTGTTTCGGCAACTCGTCGTGTTGCCAGTGCGAAGCCCGTTGCTTACCACGTGGACTCAGAAGAGAAGAAAGAATCGCTTCGCTACTTCCTTCGGTACCTCTTCCGCAAGGAAGAATTCCGAGAAGGTCAGGAGGATATACTCAATCGGGCTTTAGCTCGTAAGGATGTCATTGGTCTGCTTCCTACAGGAGCAGGAAAGTCACTTTGTTACCAGTTATCAGCATTGCTGCAGCCAGGCATTACTCTTGTTATCGATCCCATCAAATCCTTGATGCACGACCAGGACGATCATCTCAAAGAAGCGGGTATCGACACGACAACCTTTATCGATTCTTCGCTTAAGAAAGGTGAGAGGCCAAGGCGTGTCAAGCGTTTCCAGGATGGGGAGTTTCAATTCACGTTTGTAAGTCCAGAGCGACTTATGATCCAAGAATTCCGCAACGCTCTAACCAAAATGGGAACGGGAGCGAATCCTAAGTGGTTCTCGTACTGCGTAATAGATGAGGCACATTGCGTTTCCGAATGGGGCCACGACTTTCGTACTGCCTACTTACGATTGGGCGAGAACGCGCGGAAGTTTTGTAGACCAGCTTCTGGTGCCCTGCCGTTCATTGCCTTGACTGGCACGGCGTCATTTGACGTACTAAGCGATGTTCAACGGGAACTTGAACTTGAAGATGATCAAGCCATCGTTGCTCTGGAGTCATATGAGCGTGAGGAATTGCACTTCGAAATAATAAGAGTCCCACAACCGCAGGACCTGGCCACAAACAAGAAAGGGAAGTGGGAACCCTATGCCACAAAGAAAGAACTATACCTTGTCGATTGGCTAGGGAAGCTTCCTCAGCAGTTTGGATGTCAAGCTGGTGAAGATAGTGATTTTTATGAGCGTAAAGGAGAGTTGACGAATTCCGGTTTAGTCTTCTGCCCGCATGTCAACAACAGCTTTGGAATCAAAGACATCAGTACGTATCTCAAAGAAAAGCTTCCACACATGGCAGGTAGCATAGGTGAGTATGCTGGTGAATTGGACCCTGACTATCTCGAGGAAACTCAGCGCGGATTCAGAAAGAACGACCTCGCATTACTCGTAGCTACTAAGTCTTTCGGCATGGGAATCGACAAGCCCAATATCCGCTACACTCTCCACTTCAACATGCCGCAATCACTTGAAGCCTTCTATCAGGAGGCCGGCCGCGCTGGCCGTGACCGACAGAAAGCTGTATGCGCATTGCTTTTCTCAGAGAAGTTCTCAGATAAGGGACTTATGCAGAGCTTCATCAATGATGCATTTCGAGGGGAGGACAAAGAAAAGCGGGTAATATATGAATTGCTCAATAGTATCGAGTCTTCTAGCGGTTCTCTCCCTGGCATAGAGCGAATGCTTGAAGATATGGACGTGAACCAGACGAAGAAACTCATCATTCCTTTTGAGAATGGCCGGATAAAGAAGATCGCCGGATACACGCAAAAGCCTATTGAAAAAGTCCAAAAGGCCTACAAGTTTAGCTATAAGGTAAAGAAATTTGCAGAGAAGCTTAAGGTCCGCGTAGACGATAGGCTAAAAAGAGATTTCAAACACATACGGACTGAATCGGAGACCTTCAAAGCCATATACCGGTTATCCGTGGTTGGAGCGATTGACGACTATACCATTGACTACCACAAGAGACTAATCGAAGCGATAATTACTAAGCGTACAGATGATGAGTACGTCAAGATGCTTTCGCAGTACGTATCAAGATATATGTCTCAAGAGGAAGCAAAGCATGTTCCAGAGAAAATCATGCAACGCAAAGGCGATACTGTATTACAGAAGTGCCTGGGCTACTTAATATCGTTTGTCTATGATCGTATCAAGAAGCAACGTGAAGAGGCGCTCGATGTCATGGAGCAAGCAGCCAAAGTGGGGGTCTATCCAAATGATGACCCTGAGAAAGACCCGAATGCTTGCCAGCGCGACTTCAGGGACTTCGTATACACGTATTTTGACTCTCGGTACACACCTGAGCTGCGCAAGAGTCTCTACAACTATGATCTCGACCTTGTCTGGCAGTATATCAATGAAGTTAAAGGAGAACCTACCCCAACAAAGAACTTGCGCGGTTCTTGTGACCGTCTTCTAGTTGAGAACCCCAACAATGCTGCACTATTATTGTTGCGTGCGTACGCACGGATTATCCTAGCGTACAGCGAGGAAGATGTTGTAAGAGACTTGCAACGAGGTTTCGAGCTATTCAAGGGTCAAGTTGGCCGCTCTGCTGCAGTGGATGCAGCCTCGCGCTTTTATCGGGAGATCGAAAAGCAGGGTGATCGGATGCTCCCCACCATCCGAGGGCAGATGATCAAGCTACATCTTGAGTGGCTCAAGGAGTTCAATCAGAAACTTGGAGGGGAGTGATCATATGAGTGATACTGTAGTGGTAAATGACCATCTGGGTGAATTGGAGTCCGAGTTAGAACGGCTCAGCAAGTCTGTAGATGAAATTCATGCAGCACAAGACGCAGCCACCAAGGCCGTATCGGCCAGCAAATCGGTGCTGTCAACCCTGGGACAAGTATCTGCAGGATACCAAGAGCTGCATAGATCCGATGAAGAGCTCAAGGATGGAATACATGATGCACTCGGCAAGATATCAGAAGTGGATTTCCCTTCGAGATTGGACAAGCTAGACAATACTGTAAGTGCCGTCAGCATTGGTGTACAGAATCTTATTCATGATCTGTCCAAGAAATTCGAGAGAGTAGAGGATCGCCTCACACCTCTGCATCACGCTTTGATGGTACAGCGAGGGATTACCTTTGCGGTAGCTGCTCTCGTTGTTGCAGGACTGATCGCTTCTCTCTTGCTCCGGTAAGAGACTGGTTTAGACTGAGCGGGCACCTCAAACGGAACTCAGGCCGAGAAGCATCTCTGGAACCTGCCAGTCGAGACTCAATCCCAACCAAAGGAGGGCCAAGATGGATAGCGTGGAAGCAGGACGAATGTGGAACGACAACGCGGATGCTTGGACGGAACTGAGTCGAGCCGGGTATGACGTCTGCCGCAATCTATTCAATACACCCACATTCCTTCAGATCCTTCCTGATATCAGCAATCTTAGGGGGCTCGATATCGGCTGCGGCGAGGGGAACAACACGCGACTCCTGGCGCGTCGCGGAGCAAGAATGACCGGTATCGATATTTCCGAACGGTTCATCGAGCACGCGCGTTCCGAAGAGGAGCGAGAGACGCTGTGGATCTCCTACCGTGTGGCAAATGCGATTAATCTGCCCTACCCCGCGAAAACATTCGACTTTGCCACAGCATTCATGAGCTTGATGGACATTCCAGAGGTTGAACGCGCCGTTTCCGAGGCATACCGCATCCTTAAGCCAGGCGCATTCTTTCAGTTTTCAATCCTTCATCCGTGCTTTGACACGCCCCATCGCAAGAAGCTGTGCAACAAAGAGGGCAAAGCTTACGCATTCGAGATCGGCGGCTATTTCCAGAAGCTGGAAGGTGAAGTGGAAGAGTGGACATTCGGCGCGCTGCCCTTGGAACAACAAGAACAAGTGAGGAAGTTCGAAGTAGCAAGATTCACGCGCACTCTCAGCGAGTGGTTGAACCTGCTCATGGATGCCGGATTCACCATCGAACACTTCGCCGAGCCAAGACCGACCGATGCGGTCGTGCTGCAGCACCCGAACCTGCAGGCTGCGCAAGTCTTCCCTTACTTCCTCATCGTGCGAGCGAGAAAGCAAACATGATCACTTGAGACTGCAACTGCATCGCTATTTTTTTGCCGGGCAAATAGTGCGGTACGGACAGTAACTGCAGGCGAAGTAGCTGGGTTCGGCAGGGAATCGCCCAGCGCGAATTCCTTCTGCTGCCTTCTCGATCTCCGCGCGTGCCTTGTCGAGTGCTTTTTCGGTTGGCTTGATTCTTCCGATGAACAGCTTCGGCGTAAGAAAACGCAGTTCGAGCGCTGCCGGGAGTGCGTTGAACAGGTGCTCATAAGCGAGGGCATAGATCGCCAGTTGCCGGCTGCTCTTGGTCTTCTTCTCCGCGTCCTCCTGGTTCTTCACCTGTGACGTCTTGTAGTCGATGATCAGCCCGTCCTGAGGCTGGTCCAGACTCGGGATGTCGATGCGGTCGAATATCCCAACGATCTTAACTCCGCCATCGACAAACGAGAAGTGCTGTTCGATATAAGTCGGGATCGCTTCCTCCGCTTGCGCATGGGCATAGAACTCAGCGAGTGCTTCCAGCCCTTCCTGATAGCGCAACTCCTCGTGCTCGCGCGTGAGGAAGCCTTCCGTCTGCCACGCCTTCCGGAATGCGTCCTGAATCTCGGCGAGAGAGATCTCCTCACCCACATGTCGCGCCGTGTTGTAGCGCTTGATCGCATGGTGGATCGCGCTTCCGTAGATGACGGAGTGGTGCTGGCGAATGGGAACCTTGAGAATGTGGATGTAGCGATACTTCATTGGGCAGGTGAGGTAGTCGTCGATCTTGCGGTTGCTCAATACGAGCATCTCTTCACCGCGAGGTAGCAGGACGAGATCATCGTTTGTTGCAGTCTCCACTGGCTTTTTCCCATGCCTTACTAGTGCTGCAATCGGGGAGCTCTTCACCACATTGAGCTGCGCAGGCGGAAGGTCGAGCGCCTCGGACACAAACTGGCTCGGTTTGCGCGGTCGCTTGCCACCGTAGTCCTTGGCGCTGGTCAGGTACAGCCCCTCCTTAGCGCGCGTCATCCCCACGTAGAACAATCGCCGTTCCTCCTGCTTGTGGAAGTCGGACTCCGCACCGGGGAGGATGTCCTTGATCAGCCCGTCGGGAAGCGGGATCGCCTCGCGGCGTTGGCGTGATGGGAAACGCCCCGAAACCAGACCGACAAGGAAGACGATAGAAAACTCCAGCCCCTTGGCTTGATGGATGGTGAGGACGTTCACCGCGTCTTCGTCCCAGTCCGCCTCCCCCACGGCCGGGTTATCCCCAGCTTCGATCAGAGAATCTAGGTAGTCGATGAACCATGGGACGCGGTCGTACTTGGCCACACGCGAAAAACGCTCGATGATGGAGAAAAACTTGGCGATGTTTTGCACCTTGAGTGCATCCTGTGGATCCTCGGAGTTGGAGAGCGCGGCGATCGTTCCGGTACTTTCGGTGAGGTAATGATAGAGAACCTCGCCCGTCTTCTCCCGCGACGCCAAGGAGAGCGTGGCCGCCAGATCATCAGCCAACTGTGTCATCGCCTCCCGCCCCTCCGCGGAGATCCCAAGGAACTCCTCGCTCCTTGCCGCCACGCGGAACACCTCAAACAGACTCTTGTTCCGGCGGCGCGAGTAGCTTGCGGCAAAGGCCAGATCCTGCGATGGCACATTGTAGAACGTCGAGCTTGCCACGTAGTGAAAGGACATGTTGTCGCGCGGATCAGCGAGGATGCGCAGAAATGCGATAATTGTTCTGATCTCTTCGCGATCATACAGGCCGCGGCTGCCGGAAAAGTGCCACGGGATGTGGAGCAGATTCAGCGCCTGCAGGAAGCTGTCCGCCTGGGCGTTGCTGCGCACAAGAATGGCGTAGTCGCGATAGGTACGGCCGGTCTTCACCCCACTGGCGATCGCCTCGGCGACGAAATCGCACTCATCGTTGATCTCCTGGAAGTGTTGCTGCTGCACCGGCATCCCATCATCAGCCACGGCATGCAGCCGCTTGTCGATCCCCTCGCGCACCTCCAGGCGATCGGGGTTGTTGAACTGGATCAGGCGATAGGCTGGGTCGAGGATCTGCTGCGTGGAACGATAGTTCTCCACGATAACGATCAGGTCTGCGTCCGGGTACTCGCTGCGGAATCCGAGGATGTTGCTGATCGCCGCGCCGCGGAACTTGTAGATCGATTGGTCATCATCGCCACACACGGTGAGGTTGCGATGCCCGGCGAGGAGCTTTAGAAGCTCGAACTGGGCGTAGTTTGTGTCCTGAAACTCGTCGACAAGGATGTAGCGAAATCGATCCTGGTAGCGCTTGCGCACGAGCGGGTGCTCGCGTAATAGCTTTAGCGTCAGTGTGATTAGATCACCAAAGTCAACAAAGCCGTTCTCCGCCATCAGACCCTGATACGTAGTATAGGTCTGGGCAAGCTCAGTCTGATCTGCGATCTCCTCGCGCCGCAATGTCTTCTCTTCCTCATCCAGACCTTCATCACCATCCGCAGCGAGCTTTTCTGCAAAGGTAAGGTACTCCTCTGCGGTAACGTCTTCGTCTTTGGCGCGCGAGAAAAGTTTAAGGATCGCTGATAAGTGCTTCACCGGGTTTCCCAGTGGACGGAAGCGTTCAAGTGGCAACTCGAACAGGTGATCCTTTAGAAAGATTACCTGCTCGGCCTCGGTGAGGATCTGGTAGTCGGGTGACAGGCCGAGGAGGATTGCGTTCTCGCGTAGGATGGAGTCACAAAACGAGTGGAACGTTCCGATCTTCGCCTCGATGTAACCGTAGGGAACAAGCAGATCGACGCGCTCCTCCATCTCCGCTGCCGCTCGCTCGGTGAATGTAAGAGCGAGGATCTCCGCCGGTTTAGCGCGCTTCTCGGCGATCAGCCACGCGATTCGCCGCGTGATGACCGTCGTCTTTCCCGTCCCAACACCGGCAAGAATCAGGAGTGGCCCCTCACCGTGCGTCACGGCATCGCGCTGCTGCTGGTTCAGATCGGAGAGGAGGTCATCGCTCATTGTGAAGATAAGTATAGGGCGAAAGAGACGTATTGTCATCGCGGCCACGAAACAAGAACGAATGCAGGTAAAAGACAAACACTGACGCGTATGGCGCGGGACGTCAAGCTGTACCTGCTCGACGAGCCGCTCGCCGGCATCGACCTGTTGTCGCGGGAAAAGATCCTCACGTCACTCGTCCGGGAATGGCACACGGACGAGGCGATTCTATTGTCGACGCATGAAGTGGCGGAGGCGGAGAGCCTGTTCGACCGAGTGCTCTTCTTGCGCCAGGGGCGACTTGCCCTTGATGCGAACGCCGAGGCGCTGCGCGCAGAGGGGAAAAGCGTGGTCGCCACCTTCCGGGAGGTGCTCTCATGAAGGGATTCATGACATTATTGTGGCTGGAGTACCGGCGATCTCTATCGACGGGCTCCCGTAAGGACTTCAAGTCCCGGGTTTCAAGCCCTTCCATCGAGCACGACAGTGCAGAAACTGTGGACCTCCGCTGCACGCGGCGGTCTTGTTGTGTCGTGGAATCACTTGACGCGTGTAGCGGTTGTGCGTAGTTTTGGTTTATCATCCGTTCGGTTTCTGATGAGGGGAGGCTCAAGCCTTACTTGGGCCCGTCCTCCATCAAGCCCTTAAACGAGCAAGAGGAGAGCTAAAGATGCAGTCAATGATCCTGGTGATAATGATCGCTGTAGGCGGCGGGGTGGCAATCAGCGTGCAGTCGCTCTTCTCGGGCGTGATCGGCAGCAAGCTGGGGATACTAGAGAGCGTGTTCATCGTTCACCTCGGCGGACTCCTCCTCGCAAGCGCGTTGCTGTTGCTGATAGGCGGAGGGAACATCGCCGCCTGGCGCACCGTGCCCTGGTACGCCCTGTGTGCCGGATTGCTCGGGGTATGCATCGTCGCCTCGATCAGTTATGCCGTTCCACGGCTTGGCTTAGCGACAACCCTCACCGCCACCATCGTTGCTCAGTTGATTGTGGGTGCCATCATCGACCATTTTGGCCTCCTCGGAGCCACGCATCACCCGCTTGATCTCTCCCGCGTCATAGGAATGATCGTCTTGTCCGTCGGTACCTGGCTGATCATCAGATGAGGAGCGCCGAGAGCGTCGAAGACGAGCGCGAACGGGTCGAACCACACATCGGCACGCTCAACGAGAAGCCGCTCCACGCAGCGCTCAAGGTGTGGTACGCTGAGGCGGGCGACCGGTTCGAGGTGCCGCTCGATGGCTTTGTGATCGACATTGTGCGTGACCGCCTCCTGATCGAGATTCAAACCGGATCCGTCTCCGCGCTTCGTCGCAAGCTAACCGCGCTTGTCAAGCGCCATCCGACCCGCCTCGTCATCCCCATCGCCGCCACGCGCTCCATCGTAAAGCTCGATGACGAAGGAACTGAGCAAGCGCACCGCCGCTCGCCCAAGCACGGGCGGATGTACGATGTGTTCTCCGAGCTAGTCGCTCTCCCACGCCTCCTCGGCGACTCTAACCTTCAAGTGGAGGTGCTCCTGATCCAAGAGGAAGAGGTGCGGCGCAGAAGTGAGACCCACGGCTGGCGCCGCCACGGGTGGGTGACCGACGAGCGGAGATTAGTCAAGGTAATCGACCGGGTCTGTTTCCATCATCCGGCCGACTTCCTCGCGGTCGTTCCGCCGTCGCTTGCCGAACCGTTCACCACCGCCGATCTCGCCGACGCCGTTTCTTGCCCACGGCGGCTCGCACAGCAGATGGCGTACTGTCTGCGAAAGATGGGCGTCATCACTGTCGTAAGAAAGAAGGGAAACGCCCTTTGCTACAAGCGCAGCCTGTTCGCGAACGCACCTTCGGAGGACTGAGAATCAGAGGATCGGAAAGGGAAGACCGGTGTAGTCCGCGCCGATATGCGGAAGGCGGCCTGCCCGACCATACCCTGCAAACGATCGGCTGGAGTTATTCGTTGCCTGATTGTTGCGTAATAGCCATTCGACGCGCGCTGAGCTCGATCCGCCTGCATCAGCAACCCACCACATAAACTTCCCCGTTTCGGTTGCCCATCGATCACAGGTGCGATAGGATCTGCGACATGATCGGCACGTGGATCAACATAGGAACGATTATTCTCGGCAGTCTGATCGGTATGGCCGGCGGGGCGCGCATCTCCAAGCAGATGAGCAAGTTCGCCACTTCGGCGATCGGGCTAGTGACGCTTGTAGTGGGGATAAAACTAGCTCTGGAAACGCAGAACATACTGATCGTACTCATCTCGCTACTCGTTGGTGGTGCAATCGGAACCGCCGCGAGGATAGAGGATCGTCTTTCAGCGCTCGGCGAACGATTACAGAACCGCTTTCCCCGTTTAGCCTCTCGTGGCTCGCTGCCGCAAGGCTTTGTCAGCGCCAGTCTCCTGTTCTGCGTTGGCCCGATGGCGATCCTAGGCGCGCTGCGCGACGGGCTATACGGCGATTGGCAGCTCTTGGGCCTGAAGGCAGTGATGGATGGGATATCCTCGATCTTCCTTGTCGCCGGCCTTGGCCCGGGCGTGATCCTCTCGGTGTTCGTTGTCCTCATCTACCAAGGAGGGATCAGTCTCGTCGCCCATCTGTTCACCTCTACGGTGAGCGCAAGTGCACTATCACAGTCCCCTATTCTAGCCGAGCTCGATGCGGTAGGGGGAGTGATCCTGATCGTCCTATCGTTGAAGCTCCTTGAGCTGCGCGACCTGCGGGCAGGGAACCTCCTGCCGGCGCTGGCTGCTGCGCCCCTCCTTGTGCTTCTTGCGCGGGTGGTGGGTGGGTGAATGGGTTGATTTCCCCACGCGCTTTGCACGAACGATTCACGACGCTGCGCGATCGCTACGATCGCCGCCTGTGGGCGCTCTTTGCGGTGCGGATGATCGTCTCCATCGGTTTCGGCGCCGCGATGCCGTTCGTCAGTCTATACCTTTACCGTGAACTCGGACTGTCGATGAAAGCTGTGGGTACGATTATGCTCTTCTCCGCCTTGATCAGCTCCGCCGGACGGATCATCGGTGGGGAGCTTGCCGACCGCATCGGGCGTAAGCCGCTGATCGCCGTGACGATGGGAGTGCGCACGATCTTCTTCCTACTGATGTCTTACGTGATCTACATCCGCGCGTCGTACATCGTCGTTGCACTTGCGTTCCTCGCAATCAGATTCATCGGTGCGTTGATGCAGCCGGGGATCAGTGCGATGGTGGCGGATATCGTGCCGCGGAAGCGGCGAGTGGAGGCGTTCGGAATTCTGCGCATCGGGGGAAATGCCGGTTGGGCAATCGGCCCGGCGATCGGCGGCTTCTTGATGGTTATCTCCTACTGGTCGCTCTTCCTCGTCACCGCCGCTGCCAGCCTGATGGGAATGGTGCTGGTCGTTCTGTTCATCAAGGAGTCGAGCCATACACGCGCTGCAGAGCGATTCGAGCTGTCAAAGGTCCTAGATGTCGGGCGTGACCGGCGGTTCCTCGTGTTCTGTGGATTCAGCTTCCTGTTGTTCCTCGTGATGGGGCAGTTTGCCAGTACGCTTTCCGTCTTCTCCACGGAGTTCGTCGGGATAAGCGATGTGCACCTCGGCTTTCTCTACACGTTGAATGGGATCATCGTCGTCCTCTTCCAGTGGCCCGCCGCCCTCCTTGGAGGGAAGATCGGGACACGGCGAGCCCTCACCTTGGGGGCAATCCTGTTCGGCGCCGGGTACTTCTGCGTTGGGCTCGCACACTCGTTCTACTTTCTACTGGGTACGATGGTCCTGATAACGCTGGGAGAGGTGGTCTTCTCCCCGAGCGCAACGACCGCCGTCGCCAACAGTGCACAGGAGGGAAAGATGGGCCGCTACATGGGTTTCTTCGGTCTTGCTGAAGCTTTTGGCTGGTCGGCAGGACCGTTTATCGGCGGATGGCTTCTCGATTACTTCGGGAACGAGCCACTTGTATTGTGGGGAGCGATCGCGGCGATTGCTGCCACCGCCGCGATCGGATTCTCTTATTCCGGAAGGGCCCGAAAGCAGGTCGTTTAGCCGAGCACCTTCTCGAACGCGGCCTCCAGGATGTCCATCCCTTCATCGATCTGCTCATCAGTGATCACGAGTGAAACAAGCACACGCAAGACGTTCCCACTCAGACCAGCGGTGGGAAAGATGGCTCCGTTGCGCAGCGCAGCATTGGCGATCTGCGAGGTTATCTCACCAGCAGGTTCCTTGGTCGAGCGGTCCTTGACGAGTTCCATTGCGACCATCGCACCCAATCCGCGTACGTCGCCCACGACGTCGAACCTGTCTTTCAGCGCATTGAAGCGCGCCTTGATACGCTCACCGACGTGGTCTGCCCGCGCCATCAGGTTCTCCTCGTCGATCGCTTTGATGACCTCGATCCCCGCGCGGCAGGCAAGCGGGTTACCAACATACGTTCCACCGATGCCGCTCGACACTGGGGCATCCATAATCTCTGCCTTTCCCACAACACCGGACAGCGGAAGGCCAGCGGCAAGCGACTTGGCGACGCAGATCAGATCAGGTTCGATCCCGAAGTGCTCGTAGGCGAAGAACTTGCCCGTGCGCCCGATTCCCGACTGCACCTCATCCAGGGCAAGTACGAACCCGTACTTATCCGCAAGCTTGCGCATCGCCGGAAGGAACCATGCGGGTGGCACGAGGAATCCGCCCTCACCGATCACCGGCTCAACGACCATCACCGCAACATCGGACGGGTCGACAAGACCTAGCAACGCCTGCTCGATGTCATCGGCGGAAATGTCCTTGCGATAGGTGTAGGGATATGGGAGGCGATAGACATCGGTTGCAAACGGACCGAATCCGGCCTTGTACGGCATCGCTTTGTGCGTCATCGTCATCGTGAGGAGCGTTCGCCCGTGGAAGGCATTCTCGAAGACGAGAACAGCATTCCGCTTGGTGTAGGCACGGGCGATCTTGACTGCGTTCTCCACCGCCTCGGCGCCGCTGTTGAAGAAGGCCGCCTTGTACGGGCCAGCCCCAGGAACGTGCTCGCAGAGAAGGCGCGCCAGATCTCCAAAGGGAGCGTAGGGAACAGCCGTGAAATCGGTGTGCAGAAAGTGGTCAATCTGGTCATGAAGCGCGGCCACGACACGCTCGTGGCGCTGGCCGACGTTCAGACATCCCCACCCACCGGAGAAATCGACAAACTTATTTCCATCAAGGTCCTCAACTATCGACCCACGGCTCTCCTTGATGGCAAATGGGGCATAGGTGGCGATTGGAGCAGCGACATACTTCTCCTTCTGAGCAAAGACAGCGGCCGACTTGGGGCCGGGTAGTGCGGTTTCGATACGCGTGAAACGTCGGTTGATCATGTTCCCCCCTATGATAGACAGTGAATGCGCCGGAATGGTACCGCAGAACGGGGATGTGGCGCAAGAAGGAAATGCCGTATTGCATTTACATTGGGGATCCTGGCAGTGGCGGTTCATGCTAAATGACGCCTCTATTCACACACGCCCAAGAAATCTGACTGCTGTTTCCAGCCAAGAGAGCGAGCATCCGATAGGTCGGCTAATGATAGTTGCCCTTGATGGCTGAATCCTCAGCGTCTGACCGCATCGTAGACTAATCTGCCTAACAGCCTATTCAGGCGCTGTGCGTTTTGGCTCCAGTATTAGTTTTCACCATAGCCACAATTGGCAAATCGCGCCACGTACACTTTGTGCGAAACACAGTCGCCTGCAAGTGGGGTTGGGCCGCACTTACTTCACTTGACTTCTCCATTCCAGTTGCTTATTCACTTGAATTCAGAAGCTCATACGGCCTCCACCAGAAGCATTAATTTCGGGTCTTCACTCTCATCAGGATTCTTATCATCGCTTGGAACGCGATATTGGGTTGTGCCTGTTGGTTTGTTGTACCTGTGATGTACACACCCTTCTCCGGCACATAAAACGCCACGGAACCGGTGGAACCAGCATGGCCGATCATCTCAGGGACAGGTTGAAATGGTGAAAGGATACGGGGCATGTAGAATTTTTGTATGCCGATGCCGTATTTGAATGGAAAGAACACATTGTTCCACTTCTCCAATTCATGTAGCCTTTCCTTCGGGAAGAAATGTCCGTTGAAGAATGCTTTTAGAAATGTCATTTGGTCCTTTGCGGTGGAAATAATGTCGTTGTGGGTAGAACTGAGAAAAAGCGGGACTTTCCTTTGTTCCGATTTGTAGTAGATGGGAACGAAGCCATCGTCCCGGATGTCTTCAAATACATGCGTTCGAGCTAGATTTAACTCTTGAAATAGATTCTTCAGGGCAATTTGTACCGGTTTCCCAGTAATATTTTCTATGATCAAACCTAAAATTTGATAGTTAGTATCCACATATTTTGCTTTTCCTTCTTTACCGGGTGGAAAATGCGTTTTCATCCTTTTGACGGTTTGAATGACTTTGTCAATTGGCCAAGATTGGTCGATGCCCGCTTCCAGTTCAGCCATCACTTTTTTCCCATCAGCTTGTGTGTCACTCAGGTAACAGGGGAGTCCGGAGGTATGTGAAAGCAAATGGGCAATAGTAAGGTCATTCGAATATTCTTTCCCGTTATGGATATGTAATCCCCGCATGACTTCTTCCGGGAGGTATACGGAGATCTTATCGTTTATGTTCAGTTCGTTGTCTGCATCCAGCTTCAGTAAAATGGCAGATATGAATAATTTGTTAATGCTGGCGATATAGTATTGACTCTCCGGTTCGAAATTTCCGGATGCGCTGAGCAAATCAATGCTGTTGTCTTCAGTAGAAACATAGAAAACAGCGCCAAAAATGTTTTTTCTTTCATTAGCCACACGAACGATTTGGTCCACCACTGATTGATCCAGTTTATCTTTCATTTTAATCTCGCTTCACCTTCATATCCTTTTTATAAGATTACTAACAAGTATTTATAATTACCCCTGCGCCGAGAGATCGTTTTCTCTTGTTATCGAGCTGGCGGCCCAACGGTCCGAGCTGAGCCGCCTGGCCTACCCATGCAAAACATACCCCGTTGCGAGACCAACCACAAATGCAAAAGCCGCTGATGCAAGACGCGCCGCAGGCGCCTCTTTACACAGCGTCCGATAGCACAACGCAGCGCCCTCTGCGCTGCAGGCTACAATCCCGATATGTTTCGTCATGCGTTTCTCCGGGGACCAACGTTTGAACTAACTCTCAACGAAAGGCACGCCTTCCGTTGTAGGGTTCAGTTCTTTGTTGGCCCTCCCTCAGTTGATTTGGCCTTCGCGTTTCAGAACTCTCTCCAGCTCATAGAATGACTGCTCAATGGAATCTCCTGTGAACGGAATGTGCTGGAGGCCATCAACATTTGAGAATTCCTCGATTCCATCCTGAACCAGCAGTACCGCCTTTTTAAAACCAAGTCGCCCCTGAAAGAGGCCTGCCTCGTGTACAACGTTCTGCCGGGCACGACGAGTGCCCTCACTCGTTGCATCTTCTGCCGTCAGGATGAGCGCCGCGAAGGTAGCCTGCTCCAACATCTGTTCAATCACCGGGACGATTGACTCGCCAGTTCTGGGTTCCGACTCGTAAGTTACGGTAGAGAGACCGTGTTCGTCTTGAAGGAAGACCTGTAAGCGTGCCCACAGCTTGCTTCTGCCGTGACCGATGAAAACGCAAGGCGGGTGTCCGGTCTGCGGAGGTGCCAGTGACTGCTCTGCTGAAGTCGGAGTTGCAGGTGGAAGCAGGGCTAGAAACTCTCTCTCCGGCATCTTCGCGAGACTATCCACAAGTTGCACAATCTCCCGCACCGTTGAATCCGTGTCAGAGGTCTCCCTTGGCGGGATATAGAATACGTCGCCTGTCGGCCGCCACTGGCGATAGAACTCCTCTATCTTGCGGGCAAGCAGCACAAGTTCATCTTGTGTAATATCTGAGGACGGTACTGAGACAAGTTCCTCGAATCGTTTCACGTAATGCGAAATGGATGCAAAGAATCGCGTATTTTGTTCGACTGCGGCCGAGATGGCAGTAACATGCAAGACAAGTTGTGCTATTTCATTCATACCTATTCCTTCTTCTGGGCCAACTTGTTATTCTACCCAAAATCTCCCTCTTACCGGGCAATCATTCTCCCAACGTCACCCATTCTATGACTCCATTTCTCTACTGTCAAGAAAACAACTGAAGGAACTATTCGATCGGAATCAGCCCAGCGGTTAACATAACACTAGAATTGGCGAGTTATGGAGATTGTGTATAACCCGAAGATTCGGATATTCCAGAGATTACTAAGAGAATGGAGGTTGCCCGCTTTCTTGAACCAGCATAATTGAGAACTGTGCGCAAGTGAACAAGCCACTTCCGCCAGCGTTCACCGACCACTCAAAGTGCCCTAAGCCAAGTAGTGAATGCGCGATTGGTCTGCGATAGCGGCGGTCTTCGTTGGTGTGGATCTTTGCTTCATCCTGACGAGGCTGTTCACATACGCCCAGTTGTGCGCGGCAAGCATTACTCAACTCGCATTGTCTTGTTCGGAGTCGCGGATCTCTTCCAAGGCTTCGGCGTCAGCCAGGTCTTTCGTGCGTCTCGACGCACGCTTGTTTGAGGATGAGGCAGAAAGTGATGCAACATGCCCCTCTATTCCATCAATATCAACAGCCATGGACCGTCTGAATGCTTCCTCAAAACCGAGCCCGGATGCGGCGGTGACAGTATCTACTCTTTGGGCTGCTCCAAGCTGAAAGACCGTGTCGTCCGTCAACAGATCTTCCCAAGTTAGATTCTGTAGAGGGGTACCGAAATGATGCAATGCCCGAAGCACTGCCTTGCTTCTCGGGCCAGATAACGACCAAGCTCACTGGCGGGGATAGAGCGTAGCGGAATCCCCGTCCAGTGCAGCGCCTTGTTATGTGCAATATTACAATTCCGATGCATTGATACCTGCAATTTTCATAATGTACAGCTGCAATCCTATCTTCAAAGGTGTATTCCCATGGACCGGGATGGATATTCGAGCAGTAGAGTCGGACTTTGCATATATGTGATGGCTGCCGCTAATGCGTTTTAGCTTCCACCCCTCTTCTTCCAGGAGGTGGCAGAAGCGTTTCCCGCTGACAGCTTTCAAACCGCTATCTCCATCACCTTATCTTTTGGCTTGATCTGGATGTCCTGTACATCGACGGACAAACACCCTTCAACCGCCTCGTATATATTCTTGAAGAGTTCCTCGAAAGTCTCTGCCTGAGTGGCACAACCAGGTATTGCCGGCACTTCGGCCCAATAGCCACCTTCTTCGGCCTCATGGATTACTACCTTAAGTTTCATGCGATACACCTCAGTTGTGTGAGCAAACAACTTTTCATTTTACCCAAGATCTCCGCTTGCCAACGATAAATTCCCCATGCTCTTTTCTCACTGTAGTCCTCCCAGCCGCTAATGTCAACAGGAGACTCAGAAGTGCTTGGATCGAACTCGGGGTACGAATCAACGCAATGTTGCGGTTCCGGTAATCATGGAGATTGGAGATAATCCGGAGTTGAACCATGGGCGAGGATTGCAGGAGTCTGAGTGCGGAAGATTGCTGTAGTTTCTTGAGCGAGCGCAATTTAGTGCTGTGCACAGTTAAGCGCACTATTCTCCCTGGTGGTCATTGATCGCGATATCAGTGTCCATTGTGGCGCATGGATAGCCGTAGACAGCCATTGCATATGCTCCAACGAGAAGGAATCTAACCTTCTCGTCGTGTAACGCGTGTTACATGTCTCTGTAATCTTCGTTTAGCATCGTAAAGTTTGCTCAAGGATATAGCTTCCAGCGTCAGCGGCCAAACAAGACTGATTCGTTCCGCCAGCGTTCCCGGGACAAGATCGTAGTCCCGGCTGTCTGTCATCTGGTACTTGGCAGTATGTTGCCTATCTATGACTACAGAACAGCACCTGCGCAAAGAAGCATCAATCAGTATTGACACTCTAGCTTCATTGTTCTACGCAAGATCTCTGTTCGCAGGTTGCGGATCACCTCCTAATTGAATCCAATCTGTAGCATCTCACCACATTTTAGATCAATCCACCTAATGCGCTGCACAACCGGGACGCGGCAAGCGCGACGCGATTCACCACGTCCCGGTGAATGCAGTTGTCATGATCTCGCAACGTTACATCAGGCCAGTGCCTTAGCAACACCGTCACCGTATGCCGGGTCGGCCTTGCTGAAGTGGGCAATCATCTTCTCCTGGAGGTCCTTTGGAACCTTCCCGAGGCTGCCTGCAATGTTCTCGGCCAGCGCCTTCTGCTGTTCAGGCGACATCAACCCATAGAGATTGCCTGGCTGGATGTAATCATCATCCACACCCCGCTTCTGCTCATATCGATCAGCATCACCCGAGATCTTGAGCGGCGGCTCGTTGTAAGCCGCGTCTGCCACCGGCCCCCCCATACTGTTGGGCTCGTAGTTCGGGTCGGGGCCACCGTTCTCATCAAACCGCATGAGGCCATCGCGCTGATAGGTGTTCTGCACATTGGTTGCATGAGGTGCGTTGATCGGCAGGCGCTCGAAGTTAACGCCCAAACGATAGCGGCTTGCGTCGGCATAGGAAAAAATACGTGCCTGGAGCATCTTATCGGGGGAGAACGATATCCCCGGCACCACATTCGCCGGTGAGAAAGCGGATTGCTCGACCTCCGCAAAGTAGTTTGCCGGATTGCGATTGAGTTCCACAACACCCACCTCGATCAGTGGGTAATCTGCGTGCGGCCATACCTTAGTCACATCGAACGGATTCCATCGGTAGTTCTTCGCGTCTGCCTCAGGCATGATCTGAACGCTGAATGTCCACTTGGGGTAATCCCCGCGCGCTATCGCCTCGAACAATTGGATGGTGTGATAATCGGGATTCTCCGCTGCCAAGCGGTTCGCCTCTTCAGGCGGCAGGCATTGGATGCCTTGTTGGGTCTTGAAATGAAACTTGACCCAGAACCGCTCGTTCTTGGCATTGATGAAGCTGTACGTATGGCTTCCGTAGCCGTTCATGTAGGGGATGCCCCTGGGAATCCCGCGATCCGAAAACAGAATCGTCACCTGGTGAAGTGCTTCGGGCACCTGCGACCAAAAGTCCCACTGCGCGAAATCCCGTTTGGCGTTCGTCTGGGGGTCCCGCTTCTGTGTGTGAATGAAGTCCGGGAACTTGATCGCGTCGCGGATGAAAAACACTGGCGTGTTGTTCCCCACCATGTCCCAGTTGCCTTCTTCCGTATAGAACTTCAGGGCAAAGCCGCGGACATCTCGAACCGTATCCGCTGATCCCTTTTCCCCGGCCACGGTAGAGAAACGACCAAACATCTCGGTCTTCTTGCCGACTTCGGAGAACAACTTCGCCTTGGTGTACTGGGTGATATCATTCGTCACCGTGAAGGTTCCATGCGCGCCCGCTGCCTTCGCGTGCACAACTCGTTCAGGAATCCGTTCCCGACTGAAGTGTGCCAGTTTTTCGAGCAGGTAATGATCCTGCATAAGCGTGGGACCGCGTTCGCCTGCGGTCAGAGATGTCTGATTGTCCGGAACTGGAATTCCGGCTGCTGTCGTCAGTTTCTTCTTCTTGCCCATTGCGCCCCTCCTTGTTCCTTGTTTGGTTGGGTGTCCCCGCACCTGAAAACACCATGTTCCGTAGCTGTGCCTCCTTTCCTGAGAGTCTAACCCTCTCAAGGATACGCAGTCATTCTGCACAACATCTCCGTTCGCAAGGTACGGATGGCCTCTTAACAAAATATCATACTTATAGCACACAGGAAATCAAGCGAAAAGATCCCAAGAATAGTGATGAACGCTGCTCTCTTGACCACCATGACACTGGTAATTCCGTAGTTCCGGAGATCTGTGTATAACCTGGAGACTTGGACATGCCGAAGATCCGCAAGAAGCTGAAGACGGGCTGGCGGTGAGCTCTCTAACCCGAAGTTCCTGACCCAAAAGTGGAGGAAATGTTGTTAGGATTGGAAGTTGAGCGACAATAAGAATCTACACACATGCCTGCAGCGAAGAAATCACCGTGGCGGGTTTCACGCTACACAAAGCCTGCGTTTGAAGCGCTAGGATTCTTCGTCCCTACCGAGGGAATCGGGATCGAAGAAAGCTGCTGGCATGGAGTCAGTGCTAATCTCCAGAATCTCTGACGTCGTGATCCGTCCAAGAAGTAGCTGGTTGACTATCCGTTGTTCCGTCACATAGACGTCGTCTTCTCGAACCTTATAGATCTCATAGAACACCTCATAAAAGGGTAAGCCACTGACTGCATACAGAATGGCCGACACGGGTCGAAGCTCAACTGGGTCAACGGTTACGGTGACTGTTTGAAACGCAACCGTGAAATCAACGGCAATAAGGTCAACTTCCCACAGCTCGATCTCATTCTCTGTGGAGATGGTTCGTCTTTCTGCGACTGTGTAAGAATCGGCGAATCGAATTCCGCTAGTTTGAGCCACCGCCGCATCGCCGAAGATTTCAGTAGTGGCACTGGTCTTAATCGGGAAATCAAGATCCGGGCCGTAGAAATAGGTGGCATCCGGCGTCGACAAGAAAATCTGGCCCGCAAGCTCTTCTGGGGTTGCAAACTCGATGCGAGCGTATGACCCGTCCTCGGAGTCGAAGAATGACAATATCAACGTTGCTTCTCGGGTTTCTTCCGGTGTTTCGGACAGGATGCGGATCGAAACCTGCCTGACGGAATCATCGAAGAAGCGTACGGCATCCAAGGTTGAAAGGAGCTCAGTGTCTGTCAGATCCTGAGCCACGACTTGGTTTGCCGACAGGCTTATGAGGGCGATAAGTGCGATGGTTATGCATTTCATAAGATCTCCTTTTCTAGTAGGCTATACACTCTGCATTGCTTCCACGATTGCAATCCGTGAGTTTCTCCACGCCGGAAACAGGGCACTGAGCAGTGTTGAGAAGAGAACGATTAGAATGGGCATGGCAATGACCTCGAAGCTCAAGCGAAGCCGAATTAGTTGCGGAATAGCAGCTCCTGGCGGTGTCCACGTGAATCCGATTCCGTTGAAAACGAGAACCAGGGCTATGCTGATGATGGTGCCAAGCATGGCTCCGATCAGTCCAAGAAATGCGCCCTCCAGAAGGAACGATCCAAAAATGCGGCCGCGTTCCGTTCCAAGCGCTCGCAGGGTTCCTACCTCACGGCTGCGCTCCAAGAAAGAGATAGTCAAGACTTCCAGAACACTGAAGAAGACGAGAACGGCGATACCTATCATCGCTAATCCTGCAAACGCAACATAGAACGATTCAATCGACTCATAGGATGGATTCAGCTCCTTCCAGGTGCGCGTGACCAACGGAATACTATCTGCCTGCAGCCGCTGTTGCAGAACACTAGCAAAGGACTCCGCTTCATCGAGATCCTCCAATCTGATGAGTATCCGTTCCACGCCATCGGTTTTAAGTAGCCGCTGTACGAACGAAATGGGAAATAGGCCCAACTGGGCCTCCAACTCTTCGAGTGCGTATGTGATTTCTCCAACGATGGTGACAGTAGCTGCATTGAAATTTCCTGATACGGTTCCTGTAGCGATGTTAACGCGATCCCCTGGCTCGACCCCGAGCTTTCTTGCCAAGGCGCTGCCGAGCACGGCCTCTCGATCCGAGGATTCTCTTAGTGGATTGCCTGAAGAGACGATACATTCGTAATCCTGAACATCACTGCACGGCACTACGCCGCGTCCGATAATCAACGTGCTGCCTTGATCATCGCCGACCAGCCCGGCGAAATTAAGCTGCCACGAAATCCCTATGACACCAGTCATCTCAGATACTTCGCCAATAAGTCGATTTAGGTTTCCAAGAGAGATCAGGTAGTCATACCCAGTTGCTGTGTTCTCGAACAGCCCTACGGAAGCGACTTGAACCGATCCTGACTCATCAGCAAGTGAGGTCTTGGTGGACTGTAATGCCTCATCGACAAAACCTAGAACTGAGACGAGAACAACGAACCCAATAACGATGACTGCCAGACTGAAGGCTGTGCGGCGGCGATTCCTGAAGACATTTCGCAATGAGATCTTGACCTGCATGCCGCCTCCTAGTCTTCTCTACTCCACTCGTAGCGCATCGACAACACGAAGCCTTGAGGTCTGAACAGCCGGAAATATGGCGGATAGAAGAGTCGCGATGATGCTAACGCCGAATGGCGGAAGCACCGTCATTAGGTTGATCTGTACTGATAGAATACTCGCTTCAGCTGTTCCCGGCGGGCGCCACTCTATCCCAATTGCATTAAAAACGGTACCCATTAGAAACCCTAGCAGCACACCGGTTAAGCTCCCGAATAGTGCCAGCCATACGCTCTCTACAAGAAGCTGGCTGAAGACTTCTCCGCGCGTTGCTCCCAAAGCACGGATTGTCCCAATCTCGCGAGTGCGCTCCAGAAACGCCAGTGTCAGTACTTGAAGGATGATGAAGAAGACAAGTATGAAGACGGCTAGCGTGAGGAAACCAAACAAGATGTCGAAGAACCCCGAAAGCTGTTGATAGAAAGGAGATAGTTCATACCACGTGAGTACTTCAAGTGGCAAGCCTGCGTCATCTAGCTGGCGCTGAATGGACGAGGTTGCAGAGTCTGTGTCCGCTATACTTCTTAGATTCACGATGATTCGGTCGACTCCGCTGGTATTGAGAAGCACTTGCGCGAAGGCTTGTGGCATGAACAGCGATCGCAATTCAACTTGTTCAGCTGTGAATCGATAGATGCCGACGATGCGCAGTGGTGTCGCGTTGTATGCACCATCCACCGTTGTTAGCGTAAGCGTGACCACATCGTCGACCCCGAGTCCGAGTCGATCGGCCAGTGATCGGCCCATCAGAACAGCGGCAACATCTGAGGACTGCAGCGGACGTCCGTCGATAACGAAGTCGTCAATGTTAAGTGTCTTGTTGCTCGGTATCTGCGCCGTAATCCGCACAACCTGCGTTTGTCTTCCTGCAGCAATTAGCCCGGGGAACTGCAGTTGCGATGTGACTCCCGTGATCTCACGATGCTCTGCCAACAATGCAAGAATTTCCGCTTCAAGTTCAGGAAGGATTAGGTAGTCGTAGCCATCCGCCGTGTCCTCCCACAGATCAGACGACGCAATTTGCAGGTTGCCATACTCATTTACCGTCGTGGCTTGGATCTGAAGTCGCGAGTCCTCCAAGAAGCCAAACACAAACAGGGATATAGCTGTTCCAAAGGCTATTATGGCAACCGAGAGAAGAGTTCGCCGCCTGTTCCTGAATAGGCTTCGCAGAGGAATCCACCACGTCATGGCTGATCGTCCTCAATCAGGCGGCCATCATGAATGCGGATTTGTCGCTGGGCATATTGGGTGACCGCTGGATCGTGAGTCACTACGATGAACACCACACAATGTTCCTGGTTCAGCCTGCGCATCAGGTCCATAACCTGGACACCGGTTTCCGAATCCAGGTTGGCCGTCGGCTCGTCGGCAAGCACTAGCTTGGGACGCGTAATCAGGGCACGGGCAATAGCGATTCGTTGCCGTTGTCCGCCGGACAGCTCGTTGGGGCGCCGATGGGCTAGATCTTCCAGTCCGACCTCAGCCAGCATGCTACGCACGCGCTCCACTCGCTCTGTTTTGGGCAGTTTCTGCAGCAATAACGGGTATTCGGTATTCTCAGAGGCGGAAAGCACGGGAATTAGATTGAAGGTCTGAAAGATAAGCCCGATTCTTTCCTTGCGTAGCCGAGCAAGCTGTCGATCGGAGAGATCGTTCGTGGATACACCCTCGATTAGCACTTCACCATCAGACGGACGATCGATGGCTGAGATAAGATTAAGAAACGTAGTCTTTCCGCTTCCCGATGGCCCATTGATAACGACAAAGTCTCCTTGCATGGCCGAGAAATCAACTGAGCGAAGGGCGCGGACAGTCGATCCACCCACTTGATAGGTCTTCGTAAGTGAGCGAACTTCGAGGAACGGAAGTCCTCGCTCGTGACAGAATTGACTAGCGGCTTCCATGCCTTCCTCCTTCCCACAAAAGTTCCACTGCCACTGTACTGTGCACGTTCCACAAAATACAACCTGCATCCGTAGAGGCCACGTCCTGTCAAGTGATGTAATGGGTCATCGCGTCATCGTCACCAGTTGATCACGCAGTTAGTGACTCAACCAATCTCGTCTCCTCCTCTGCTTCGCTTAGTTCCTCATCCGTTGTTCGATTGATTACTGCCTTGTTAGAGTCCGGAGGCGTGGTGAATTGACACCGCACCATCTTTGACCACGGATCAGACGACGAGTTGCTTGACGGACAAGATCTCCATTTCGTATTCCTCATTATTGCGCGATCGAAAGCAATGCTGTCTAAGCACCCAGCGCTCCTGATACGATGTGTACCTCGCGTTCCTAGTGCCGGCTATGGCGCATACCCAAGATAGTTGATATCCGCGATTGCATTGTTCCTACGTGTCGGTACCTCCGGGAACTGCAAGCGACGGGATTGACTGTGCAGCAAGAAAGGTCTATAAGCATGTTGTGGAGGTGGTTCGTTGTGAAAGGAAACCATCTCAGACTGGCAGTTTGGCTCAGTTTTCTCTTGGTGTTTGTCAGTGGTTCTGTGTGCTACGGCAACGGGGCACAGGCAGCGAAATTCAGCTCAAACGGAGACCTCATCCAGGGCTGGTACTGGCTGCGAGATCCTAGTCTTCAGCAAGTCGCGGAGTGGACGTTCGAAGGGATTCCCACAGGGACAGAGGATCTCACCCTGGAAATTACCGCCCTGGCAACTGACCGTGCAAGTGGTGGTGGCGGTGGCCCCGCGGAGTTTCGGCTTATCTACGGATTCCCGGGAAGCGGGATGATGGGAGGCGTCTTCGAGACTAAGATGGTCATCCTACCCAACGTGTCACCTCCCAATGATCCACTCGGCTACACGTGTAGGGGTGTGGTAAGTATCTCCCGCTCCGCGTTCCCAGCGGCTTCCAGCCTCGTATTCAGGGTAGAGCGAACCTCACCCGATGCCAACCATATCACGTTCAACAAGGAGAGCATCGTGATTCTCGCTCCTGGCGCACAACACGAGACCGAAAAACAGAACTATGCCGGCAGTGGTCAAGAAGCAAGCAAGTTTTACTCAACTGGCGATCTGATAGACACCTGGAGTTGGTTGCGAGATGATGCACTGCAACAGTCGGCTGAGTAGACGTTTGAGGGGAGAGACTAAGCAAACTCACAGTCGGCATCCATAGCTGGGCAGTACTAACGATTGAAGCGAGAACCTGAGGGACGAAGAGAGTCGAAAGAAGGCGTTTGCCGCAGAGGAAGGAGGTGCGCAAATGAAACGTATACTATTGATCGGTGTAGTAATTCTAGCCTTCGCAATGAGCGTTGTGGGTGCAGCAGTGCCGGAGGAATATGTAGAAGAGGTTGGTGTAGAAGATGCCGCGGGACTCTTCATTCATAACGTCCCCGATGCAAGCCAGCCCCCAAGTAACACCCTCCATTTTCACTCGGTGGATAACTGGTGCGCTCCGATCGCCGCAAGCAATTCGATCGTGTTTCTGGATTCAGTGGTGGGCCTTGATTGGGCACATGGAGTTACCGGAGACCTTGACCCACTGGAGCTCAGCGAATACCTGGGATACTTCATGACGACCAACGGTGAGGGCGATCCGCGCAGGGAGAACGAACAACAGTGTGTTCCAGGAACGCTATCAGAGGACATCAGACCTGGAATTGTCGACTTTGCAGTATGGGACGGTCGTGAGGCTCTTGATGTGCCTCCTCTGGAGAAGCAGCAGGTTAAGTGGCGAGCAGTGCATCTCGACCAACAGGTGGATGACGCGCTCTTCTTCACATTGCTCGTGGAGTTTATTCGCCAAACAGGCGTTCCGCCAGTCCTTTGTTTTACCTACTGGAACCCTGTGATCATCGAGAAGGAAGAGATAGGGGAGAAGAAGGTGCTTACTTACTTTGCCACCTGGGGAAAGCCTATCGCTTCCACTCAGGTGTTGCACAAGGAGAACCCCAAGGTTCCTAATGAGGAATGGAACAAGAAACAGGGGATTGGGCACGCCGTTACCGCCGTGGGATTCCTTGAGGGAGATCCGGATGGAGAGAGAGGATCGTTACCGAATGCGTTTTGGGTCATCGTGCACGATAACTGGGCGAGCACCCCAGAGAATATCGCCATTCCTTGGAAGAACATAAACGGAATTGTGTTCTTCGGAGGAGAACCGCTCTTCGAGCTTCTGGAGTATTTTCAGCATATGGCAGAAGGTTAGTGAGATGAGATCGTGTACTGGGAGGATGCGTCTGTAGCCGGAGCATCTAAGACTAGACCACCGAGATGTGCCACAGGAGAAAAACGCAGCATTGCGTGTCAGGTTGGGGATTTACCGACGGTACCTCTCGCTGACTACCTGGTGGATTGGATATTGGTTGTTCTGTTCTAAATATCGATTGCAAAGCGGACTGCGCGTCCCACCGCAGTCATCTTTGCCGGAGTCAAGGATGTGATCAATGATCCGATTTTCCTTTTTTGAACAGTCTGCAAATGGTCGCAGTTGATAGCACAGTCCCGGAGCATGCCATCCGTTTTCGAAAGGAACACTTCTGAGGGTATGTTACGGATCGTGCTAGTAATCGGTGCGATCGTTACTTCACCAAGATACTCCAACACGGAATCTCGCGTCAGGATGAGAACGGGCCTCTTCTTATCTGGCTTTGCAAACTTGTACCAACGTATTTCGCCATGCCTCATTCGTCGCCCCAGGCTTGCTCTCTCTCCCAAACTGAGAATTCCTCAGCAGTAACTGGGTGCTGCGCATACCCTCGGCGGTGGTCTCGCTCCAGTCGCTCAAGATTGTAGCGCGAAAGCGCCTCACGCAGCGCCTTTCGTGTGAAAGCGGAACGATTCGTGTTGAGCTCTTTGGAAACGCGGTCGACCGCTTTGACAAGATCGTCCTCAAGCGTCATCTGAACTGTCCGCATCTTGCACCTCCACAATGTGGGTTCTTATAGCTATGATAATCAACATTAATGAGCACGTCAAATCGCCCTATCCGTCTCAATACGCCAGGGGATCATTACCAGGTTGAGGAGAGGGAAATGACAGAGTGGTTGAAATGGGCAGATCTTTCTCCATACGAACAACTGTGTCTACGATTTCATGCTTGCAGCATCTCAGCATCGTGATCTTGTTCGGAGTTCTGGATCTCTTCTAGGGCTTCGGCATCGGCCAGGTCCTTGGTGCGTCCAGACGCACGCTTGTTGCGGATGATGTCGGCAAGCAATGAGACATGCACCTCTATTCCATCAATATCAACGGCTATCGACCTTCTAAACGTTTCCTCAAAATCGAGCCCGGACGCGGCGGCGATAGTATCTATTCTTCTTTTGGGCTGCTCCGAGCTGAAAGACCGTGCCGTCCGTCAACAGATCTTCCCGAGTTAGATTCTGTAGAGGGGTACCGAAATGATGCAATGCCCGAACCACTGCCTTGGCATTCTCCGCCTCAGGCAAGACCGGAATATCGATGTCCATTGTCGCGCGGGTAACCGTGGACGGCCATTGCATATCCCCAAAGAGCAGGCATCTAACCTTTTCGTCGTGTAACGCTTGTAACATGTCTCTGTAGTCTTCGTTTAGCATCGTAACGTTTGTTTAAGGACGTAGCTTCCAGTGTCAGCGACCAAACAAGAGCGATCCGTTCCGCCGGCGTTCCCGGCACAAAGTCATCGGCCCGCCTATCTGCCATTTGGTACTTGGCTGTATGTTGTCTGTCCATGATTACAGAATACCGCCTGCGTAAAGAAGTATCAATCAGTATCGACGCTCAGAACGTCACGCGCGGGCGTAGGTTTCCATGGTCAGACACCCGCTGCTCGTCATGCGACGGCATCTTGCATAACTAACCTCTGGAAAGGTCCATACCAAAGATAGGTGATGGCTACGCTCCTGTTCTTCGTGACTCGTCACTATAGTGTCAAGACACCAGGAATCTTGCTGGTTATGCAATCGTTTATCGGTCGACGATTAGCATGAAGATTCTGGCTAAGATTAGTGCCCCTTCGCTCCCATGACTCCTCTATCGGGTTGCCTGATTAGTTGGCGTCAAAGCTGATGTAGCATGCAATCTCAAGCCAAGTGCTTTGACAACCTTGAGGATTGTGTCGAAATTTGGGCTTCGCTCCCCAGAGAGTGCCTTGTACAGGCTCTCACGCGACAGACCAGCTTCACGAGCGATCTGCGACATGCCCTTGGCACGGGCGATGTCTCCCAGAGCTTTCGCAATGAAAGCAGCGTCATCACCTCCCTCTTCGAGACACGCATCCAGATAAGCAGCTATCTCTTCAAGAGAGCGGAGGTGTTCAGCAACATCGTATTGAGTAGTGATGGTTTTTTTCATGATTGCCTCCTACAAATTGCGGGCAAGGCGCAGAGCGATCCTGATGTCTCTTGCCTGCGTATGCTTTTCACCGCCAGCTAGCAAGACAACAACCTCGCTGCCCTGCTGTTTGTAATAAACCCGGTAACCGGGACCATAATCAATACGCATTTCTGAAACACCTTCCCCCACCGGACTAACATCACCAGGATTCCCATCTGCTAACCGCTCAATGCGGATCATGACGCGAGCACGGGCACGAATATCTCGCATACTGTCTAGCTATTCTGCAAAAACATCCGTTTTGCGGATTTCGATCATGCGTTGATTGTATCCGCAAGGCTACACTCTGTCAAACAACCATCTTGAAGCAGAGAACGCCAGCCACAACATGATAGATCACTCGTTCCCGGAAGACTCAGTCTGGCATCTTTCAGGAAACAAGTGCACTCCGTTTGTTGTTTGGCCGTTCTTTCGAATGTGTGATGCTGCGATGGTGAGTAATCAAGGCATAATTCTTCGTGATTTGCAGCCACAGTGTCTAGACACCAAGAACGCCCTGCCTGTAGTGCGTTACCAAGTGAATCGCCAAGAGAGAAGCTCAAGGGAATAGTTCATGGACAACCCTTGCTCTGCACCTTCAGGGTCTGAAGAAGCGGGTTGAAAGTCGTCGGAAGAGGAAGAAGACGCTGAGCACTCGCCGCGTCACTCCATGGTGAATACGCGCCCGGGCGGGACGAGGGTAACCTTGAAGTCCAGCCCCTCATAGCGCCCGCTGGCCGCGGCGATCGCCTGCACCTTGTTCTTGTAACGAGTGGAGATGTGCAGGCAGATTAGTTCCTTCTTGACGCCCGCTTTACGCGCCACGTCGATCGCTTCCGCGAGTGTGGCGTGTTTGTATTCCTTGCGATCTTCCTCGTCGAGGAAGGTCGTATCGTGGCAGAGGACCTCCGTACCGGCGATGTACTCCGGCTTGATGGGGACAGAATCTCCACCATAGGAGAAGAGGCGCTGATCGTACGTTTCGCTGATCGCCTTTCTTCCTTGCTTCTTGATCATTCCCATGATCTCACTCTGCGAGGCGCCCGCCAGCTCAGCCTTCAGACGGTGGCGTACCTCAACAATGTTGTACCCCAGGGATGCCTCACTGTACGTATGCACGGTAGGAAAAGCCTCGATGTAGCGGGGAAGCTGGCCGCCGAGAAGCTCAACACGATCGCCGGCTTCGAGCGGTATCCATTCCAAGTTGTAGTTCAATCGTCTGTTGGTCCGACCGATGAAGTTACTCATCTCTGAAATGAGGTAGTTTCCCTTAGGATAGTAGATAATGAGCTCCTTCTCCTTATCCCCCATCGCGTTGTTGCGAATGTTGACAAGCGAGACAAGACCGGCGATGTGATCGGCATGGCCGTGGGACAGAAAGATCCGTTTGATGGCGAACGTCCTATTCCCCAGGATCGAACTCGCCCCCTCGCCGGCGTCAAAGAGGATACGGTCGGCGCTGTAGTAGACCCAGCTCGAATAAAGGGCTTTAGAATAGATCAGTAGTTTCATTGGTGCAGCCATTATAGCCGGGAATCAGCGCCGATTCATATTGTGCTTTACCTTCCGGGGTTCAGAAGAAGAATGCTAGGAAAACTCACCACGAAGAGCACGAAAGGACACAAAAACACTTGTACAGGCACAGGACTCTTTCACCACGAAGGACACGAAGAATGGAATCTCCTGAGTTATCTAATGCAGGAATTGCATGCGCAATATTACCTCAAGGGATGTGGTAACACGACCTCGCCTTACCATTCCAAGCACAAGAATGATGTCAAGTGCTTTGTCGCCTCACCCTTCGTGCTCTTTGTGTCCTTCGTAGTGAAATCGTGGGTTATGTTGTCGGCTTGAAGCGACAAGCGGCGCTTCATATTGTGTCCGATCGCGTCTTCCACTAGAATCGTTCCTTGTGGAGGCAATAACTGATGCTAGATATTCATAAGCTGCGGGAAGACGGCAAGGAGATCGAACGAAGGCTCAAGACGAGGGATGATTCGCTAAGTCTCAGCGAGATCCTTGAGCTCGACGCGCACCGACTAGATCTTATCGGAAAGGTCGAGGAACTGAAGGCCAAGCGCAATCGCGGTTCGCAGGAAGTCGGTCGCCTGAAGCGAGAGAAGAAGGATGCTACAGAGCAGATCGCCGCAATGTCCGCTGTTGCAGCGCAGATCGGCACCCTCGATTCCGAGCTCACCGAGGTCGCCAAGAGGATCAACTACCTCCTCTCACTTCTGCCCAACGTTCCTCACGAATCGGTCCCGGTGGGTAAGAAGGAAGAGAAGGTCATCCTGCGCAGTCATGGCGAGGCACCGAAGCAAGATTTCCCCGTCAAACACCATCTAGCCATTGCGGAGGAGAAAGGGATTCTCGACTTTACACGCGGGGCAATGATCGCCGGGGCGCGTTTCCCAATGTATGTGGGAATGGGAGCAATGCTCGAAATGGCGCTCATCCAGTACATGTTCTTCTATCACTCCCGCCGCGGGTACACGCCTATATTCCCGCCATTCCTGGCCAATCCCGAGAGCTTCTACGTTTCATCGCAGCTACCCAAGTTCGCCAACGAGGATTATTACTGCGAGAAGGACAACCTCTACCTGACTCCGACCGCGGAAACTCTGCTAGCAAACCTCCATCGCGGCGAGATCCTCTCACCCGAAGATCTCCCAAAGAAGTACGTTGCGTACACGCCCTGCTTCCGACGCGAGGCGGGAACGTATGGCGAGGATGAACGCGGCCTGATCAGGGTGCATCAGTTCAATAAAGTGGAGCTGTTCAAGTTTACCACACCGGAGTCATCCTACGATGAGCTGGAAACACTGATCGGTGATGCCGAGGGCGTGTTGCAGGCACTGGGGATGCACTACCGTGTAGCGCTCCTTCCAACGCAGGATCTGGCACAACAGGCGACAAAGACGATCGATATCGAGGTCTACCTCCCCGGCCAGGGACGCTACTACGAGGTTTCCTCATGCAGCAACTGCGAGGACTTCCAGGCACGGCGGGGAAACATGCGCTATCGCCCGGGCGAGGGAGAAAAGCCTGAGTATGTACACACCCTGAACGGATCGGGCGTGGCCACACCACGATTAATGGCTGCCATCCTGGAGAACAACCAGACCGCCGACGGGCGTGTGCGTGTCCCCGATGTACTGCAGGAAATGGTGGGAACGGAGTATCTATGAGCGCACCAAGCCCCACAGCGAAAACCGACGTCATGGTCGAGGCGCGCGACCTAGTCAAGGTTTTTCGCACCCGCAGGGGAGGAGAGGTGCGAGCTGTCGATGGGCTGTCATTCTCCTGCCACGCAGGAGAGATCTTCGGCCTCCTCGGGCCAAACGGCGCTGGGAAGACGACGACGCTGCGCATCCTCGCGACAATCCTTACGCCAACGGCAGGAAACGCCGTGCTTGCCGGCTACGACACGAAGACCGATGCAGGTAAGGTGCGAGAACAAATAGGCTTTCTCGCCACGGAGACTGGTCTCTACGATCGCTTCACCGCTCGCGAAACGATCCGCTTCTTCGGGCGGATCAATCGCTTGAGCGATGATGAGATTGCGCGCCGGACCGAAGAGATCTTTTCGATGCTAGAGCTGACTCCACTTGCCGATCGTCGGGTGGGAACGTTCTCCACCGGAGAGAAGCAGAAGCTGTCGCTCGCCCGCAGTATAATCCACGATCCGCCAGTGCTCATCCTCGATGAACCAACGTTCGGCCTGGACGTAATGGCGGCACGCGCAGTGGTAGAGTCGATCAAGCTGTTCCGTGAGCAGGGGCGAACGATCCTCATCTCCACTCACATCATGAGCATTGCAGAGAAGCTGTGCGACGAAATAGGAATCCTGTACAAGGGAAGGCTGCGCGCCCTGGGAACCCTCGCCGATCTCAAGGAGACCTATGCCGCCGCGGACATGGAAGAAGTCTTCTTCTCCGCGGTAGGGAACGGCTAGTAGACCGTAGCGCACACACTTTCAGCGAGAATTCCTTTACGTGAGGCTTCTTTTTCTGGGTGGGATGTGGTATCCTGTGATTATCAGATGAAACAGATTCCAAGGAGGAGATAATGATGGGCAGGAAGGTCGCATTGGTCGTGGCAACGGTTGTATTCGCTGTCGTTTCGGTCGTCCTGGTGGGGGGGCAATCTGACGGAGGGCTCCTGTGGTGGAGGGCCCATGAACCGATCTACATCTTCGGCAATAACGCGTTTACGCTCCAGAATGGCGTTGTCTCAGGCACCGGAACGCAAGAGGATCCATACATAATCGCGGGTTGGTACATCGACGACTCGGCATCCGACTACGGGATATACATCGATCACAGCACAGCGCATTTTGTGATTCGTGGGTGCGTGATTGAGAAGGCGCGAGATGCAGGAGTCTACCTGAATTCGGTGACAAACGGGCGCATAGAGGGATGCCAGCTCAGTCTCAGTGAGGCGGGCGTACGCCTGCTCAATGCAGGCAGCAACGCAATTGCGGGAAGCGTAATCGCCAAGAACCATTACGGCGCAGCAATGATGATCGGCTCTCGCGACAACGTAATTCAGGGCAACAGCTTCATCGACAACGGCTCAAACGGCCTTGATCAACGGCATCTCAACACCTGGTCCGGCAACTATTGGAGCGATTACGCCGGAGTCGATGCTGATGGCGATGGCATCGGTGATCAGGCATACAATGCGCTCTACGACCCCCGTCCGCTCATCGCCCCACTGGTCGATTGGATGCGCGTAACTCCGATGGCGGCAGGAATAGCAGGAAACCCTGTATCCCAGGCAGGATCTATGGTTATCACCTCCCAGATGCCGATCACGCTCAGTGCAAGCGATCCTGGAAGCGGGGTAGCAAAGATCCTCTACTCCATCAACGATGAGGACTGGAAGGAGTACACGGGACCATTCACACTAAGCGGACCAGACGGCCAGTACGACGTCTCTTACTACGGGATCGATAACCTGGGGAACGCGGAGCGGGCGACTGAGCTTAAGTTCGTGCTGGACAACAACGCGCCGCAAACGAGGATCTCGTTTGGTGATCCGAGCTACAACAATGAGACCGGTCAGTGGCTGACGTCGAAGACGCCGATCATTCTGGATCTCATCTCGGCGTCGACGTATGGGGTGCCAAGAACGTTCTACGCAATCGATGGTGGAGCATGGCGCCGCTACAGCGGGCCATTCCATGTCGTTGGAACCGAGGGACCACACCAGATCGGCTACTACAGCCGCAATGCCTCCGGAACAACAGAGCCGGTACAGACGATCATGGTGATCAAGGACGATACCCCACCGATGACGCGCGGAGTTCAGGGAACGGCGCAGCCAAGCTCCGCTCCGCAGAGCAGTCTTACGCCTCCTTCTCCTCCTACTTTGGTCGCGCCGCAAACCGAGACGCAGACTGATGCATCAGCCACGACACCGCAGCCGGCACCATCGGCTGCGGCGCCCGTGGTAGATACGGAATCCGAAACCCCTCCCGCCACAACTGAGGAGAGTGTGCCGGATTCCTCCGGTGTAGCCCCAGCCCCAACTACGGTTCATACTGAATCCACAAGCAACTAGATAGTATGTGGAAGAACATCCGTCTCCTCTTCTCCAAGGAACTCCTCGGTGCGGTGCGTGACCGACGTACGCTGATCCTCACAGTCTTCTTCCCTCTCATCTTCTACCCACTCATCATTGGAGTGATGGGCCACTTCACCACCGCCGAACAGGTAAGGCTGGATACGATGATTCCCACGGTGATCATCGTCGACAACTCGGATGATGAAGTGTTCCAAAACCGCGTGCGTCAGGCGAGCGCCTTCTACCCACTGTTTGTAAGCGATGTCAAGAATGGGTTGCAGGATCTGCAAGACAAGATCGGGCAGGTGATGATGGCGGCCAAGAAGGATACCGGAGGCCCGGGGATCGGCCTTGACGTCACTCTTTACTACGACCAGACCGACCAGATTGGCGTGGTCGCCGCCGCGCGGGTACGCGATTTCCTACAGATATACTTAAGTGACGTGCTGCGGGAGAAGCTAGACTCACTCGGCATGGACTACGACTCCCTCTCCCCTCCGATCAATCTCACGGTGCAGAACGTCGCCACCGGCGAATCGATGGGAAGGATGATCCTCAGCCGGCTCCTGCCCTACTTCATGGTGCTGGCAATCCTCACCGGCGCGATGGGGCTGGGAGCGGAAATCACCGCAGGAGAGAAGGAACGCGGCACGATCGCCACACTCCTCGTCAGCCAGCTATCGCGCACCGAAATCGTGTTGGGTAAGTTTCTGACCATCCTCACGGTCTCCCTCGTCTCATCTATTCTGTCCGCGGTCGGCCTGCTGGTCGGAGTTCATTTCTTCGGCGGGAGCCTGGCGGCAACTGGGGCTGCTCAGGGCGTGCAGGCGACATTCTCGTTGAGCCTAGCGTCGTTCGGGTGGATGCTCGTTGTCCTCATCCCACTGGCGATCATCCTCTCAGCGTTGGTCGTGATTGTGGGAACCTATGCCCGCAGTCAGAAGGAGGCGAGTACGTACTTGATGCCGATCTACATGGTGATCGTCCTCATCGGCCTCGTGTCGATGAGCGGCGGCGTCACGTTCGCTGGAACGCGTTTCCTGATTCCGATCGCCAACGCGCTGTACGCCCTGCAGGAGATCATCGTCGGCAACCTTCAATTCTCGCACCTCGTCTACACCCTGGCGGCAAATATCATCTGTGGCGCGGTCTTGATCGCCGCCTCGATTCAGGCGTTCAAGCGCGAGGCTGTCCTCTTCCGCAGCTAGACAATTCCCTCTTACAGTCTTTGGCCTATCCACGACAGCTTCCGTGAAAAGAAGCATCCTCATCCAGTCAAGCAGGAGTACGCAACGAGTCCGGTTGATAAACACGTCAGTCTTGGCGATTGGTGTTGTTATGCCAACATATTTGGTGTATATTATTGATGCATTGGAGGTGCACCATGAAGAGACTCTCGATCACGGTGGATCCCGAGCTACTTGAGGAGAGCAGGCGCCTTGCCGGGGTGAAGACAAAGCGAGCGACCGTCGAGTTGGCGCTGCGGGACTTCGTACGCAAACGTCGGATGCAGGAGCTAGCGAAATTGGAAGGATCGGACCTAGTCGATATGTCTCCCGCTGATCTCCGAGAATGGCGTGAGGCCGGGGCAGGATGATAGACAAGAGTACGGTTCTAGTGGATTCCTCCGTCTGGATCCACTATTTCCGTCGCAGTGGAGGACGGCGGGCAAAAGAGACGCTGAAGGAAGCCTTGATGGGCGGGCGAGTGGCAACGTGTTGGGTGGTAAAGGCGGAGCTGCTCGTGGGAACACGCAACGAGGCAAACTTCCGCAAGCTCGACGATCTCTTAAGGGGACTCACCGACGTACCAATAGACGCTTCGGTATGGCACAAGGCGGCACAGATCGGCGCAAAGCTCAGGCGACGCGGAGTTACTCTGCCCTTGCCAGATTTGCTGATCGCGCAAGCCGCCATGCAAGCGGAAATCGAACTCTGGCACGCCGACAACCACTTCGAGGAAATCGGCAAAATCGTGCCCCTTCGCGCCAAGAACTTCGCACCATCGGACTCTGCTTGATGAAACCCGGGCGATCGCGCAGATGTTCCTTCGCCAACTCGATGTCAGAACAAGGCTGCCGATGTGTCCAAGACCACGAGCGGACAGCGGGGTCTGGCATTACAGCAATCCAAGCATGAGTTAATCAGGCAGAGCGATGCTTCCAATCACCTGTGCATATGTCTTGAACGCGAACCGATCCGTCATCCCGGCAATGTAGTCGCGCACAATCGGTCGCAGCAGCTCCGAGCACCGATCAGCATCGGCATTGATCAGTTCGTCGCGCTGTGCAACAGTTACCGCGGTGGGAAGGAGTCGCCAGTCGTCCATAAATACGTGATAGAGCTCCTCGATGACTCTGATCCCCTGCTTGCGCATACGTCGCACGCGATAGTCATCGTAGAAGTTCTCGTACAGGTAGGCAGAGAGCTCCTCCTTCTCCTGCTTAATCGTAGGGGAGAAATCGACTATCAGCTCCGGGCGCTCACGTACATCGGCAGCCGATCGTATGGAGAAATCAGCAAGACGCTTCTTCGTCGTCTGGATGACGTTATTAACGAGGAGCGGGATCACCAAGCGCGGCCATGGGCGCTCACTGCCTGCACTCAGGCGCTTGGCGATCCTCAGCCGGCGCAGATCGGCTTCATTGAGGATTCCAGCGCGCAATCCATCATCGAGATCGTGGCTGATGAACGCTATCGGATCTGCCATGTTGATCACCTGTGCTTCCAGCGATGGCATCACCGCCGGCTCCAGATGGGAAAACCTATCCGGGTCAAGCACGATCTTCCAGATAACGTGCTTGAGGATCCCCTCGCGAACCTCGAACGTCAGGTTGAGACCCGGCTGATTGTGGTAGGAGTCTTCGAGTTCCTCAACCACACGTACACCCTGCTCGTAGTGGCGAAATCCCTCCGGAAGGAGAGAGTTGAGGGCATCCTCCCCCGAGTGACCGAAGGGTGTGTGTCCAAGGTCGTGCCCGAGGGCGATCGCTCCCACCAGATTGAGGTTCAGTCCCAGAGCGGTGGCGATTGTTTGCCCGATTTGCCACACCTCAAGCGAGTGTGTCAGGCGAGTGCGGTAGTGGTCGCCCTCGTGATTGACGAAGACTTGTGTCTTGTACTCCAAGCGGCGAAACGCCTTACAGTGGATGATCCGGTCACGGTCTCGCTGAAAGACGGTGCGAATCGGGTCGGGTTCGATCGGGCACTCCCGCCCACGACTGGCGGTGCTCAGCATCGCATATGGTGCAAGCTCCCTACGTTCACGCGCTTCCAGCTCACGGCGGATGTCCATCGTCATACGCGCTCCCCACGATTGTAGCGCTTCATCGCCTCTTGCGTGCGCCGTCGCTCGTCGTCATCACGCAGCTTACGGCGCTTGTCGTAGGTGTGTTTCCCTATTCCCAGGCCCAATTCGACCTTAGCATGCCCCTTGCTGAAGTAGACGCGAAGTGGGACAAGGGTGTGCCCTCGTTCCTTGACCTTCGTCTGAAGGCGCATGATCTCGTGCTTGTGGAGGAGGAGCCGCCGATCGCGATCGGGTTCGGCGTTGTACATCGACGCCTGCTTGTACGGGGCGATGTGCACACCACGCAAAGTCACTTCACCGTCTCTGATCACGGCGTACCCATCCTGGAGCGAGCAGCTCCCGTCGCGCAGACTCTTCACCTCGCTTCCGGCAAGGACGATCCCCGCCTCGATCGTGTCGACGATATCGTACTCATGGCGGGCCTTGCGATTGGTGGCAACAACCTTGACGTTCATGCAGCAAGGCTACAACAAGGATACCAATTACGCAACCTGCTCTTGCTTGTGAGAATAACGAATCGATCAAACGTCAGGAGACATTCACCACGAAGAGCACGAAGGACACGAAGGGAGCAAGGATTGGCAAGACGAGAAACACCTAATGAGGGTAAGGTGCACGTTTATGTAGCGCAGCACCTTGCCTGCCCTGTGAAATTCTACTTCACCGGGGTCTGTTACGTTTCGCTCCAGGCTTCTTGGGTTTTGTTGATATTACAGCTATGGACTCATAGAATGCGCAGCGTCGGGAGAGTGATTGCCCTGTAAGAGGGAAATTTTGGGGAGAATGACAACTTAGCAGGCACTGGAGATGGCGATGGTGCGGAAATCAGTCGAATCGAAACGGCGGGACTACAAACCATCGGACACCCTCGTGCTATTCGTGGGGGAGTCGCCGCCCGCCAATGGTACCTTCTTCTACTGCGGAGACTCGAACCTGGCGCGGTACACGCGGGAAGTGTTTGAGTCAGCATTCGGCGAGTTCGGTGGTGCATCTCAGTTCTTGGAAGCCTTTCGAGACAAAGGCTTCTATCTCGCTGATTTGTGTCGGGACCCTGTGAATAGACTTTCCAAACCTGAGCGTCGAGCGGCCCGAGAATGTGGGATATCAAGTCTTGCTGCCACCATACGCGAGCTTCAGCCAAGGATGATTGTTACAGTCATGAAGGCCATCGAACGTTACGTGGTTCAGGCCGCTGAGGACGCAGGGCTGACTGGTCGCCCCAGATATGTGCTGCCCTTCCCGGCGCAAGGGCATCAGCGAGAGTATGTTGCCCAATTGACCGAGTTGCTCAGAAGGCTTGAGAAGACGCAGGCGTCAGTCGATACCTGCTAACAAGGCGCTCAAGCCAACCCGCTACACGCGGGCGGCTTAGCTTAGTCGTTGGGCGCCGCTACAAACAAAGAGTTATGGATCTATGGCGAATAGTATGACTACAGTAGCGCAGATGACGAAGGACGAACTTCAAGAGATGATAGAAACCATCATCGAGCAGAAACTACTAGAGTTGGTTGGTGATCCTGATGAAGGTTTACCCATCCGAGCAACCATCCGCAACAGGTTCTTGCGCCAAAAGGAAGCCGTAGCCAGTGAAGAACGCGGCGAGCCATTTGAGGAAGTAGTTCAGCGTCTTGGTTTGGAGTAATGGCTAGGTACTGCATTCGCATTGTGAGAATGACTTCCCGGTAAGAGGGAGATTTTGGGTAGAATAACAAGTTGGCGCACGTATGAGTCACGATGACAAGTCGTAGCCAGAGGTGAAAAATATGAGAACTTTTACAGCAGTAGTTGAAAAGTGTTCTGATACTGGGTTGTACGTTGGCTATGTACCAGGCTTTCCGGGTGCCCACACGCAAGCTGCAACTCTTGATGAATTGCAGAACAACCTTCGCAAAGTCATTGAAATGCTGCTTGAGGACGGCGAACCAGCGCTTGAACCTGAGTTTATCGGCACACAAATGGTGGTTGCTTAATAAATGAGCAAGTACCCTGTTCTCAAGCCGCGAGAAGTAGTAGCGATCCTGGAGAAAATTGGCTTTGTGGAAGTGCGTCAGAGAGGATCTCATAAGTAGTATCGACATTCCGATGGTCGGACTACCACTGCACCCTTTCACAAAGGACGGGATATTTCGCCAATTCTTCTGCGGAAGATAGCCACAGACATTGGGCTGACTGTGGAAGAGTTGCTGAAGCATAGGTAAATCAGGATTTACCGCGTGTGAAGTGCCCCTAACGGATCGCTCCACCGCACCGCTATTCCGCTGGCGCTCCATAGCGGTAGATGAGCTTGATCGTTGCACCAACTCGTAGCCTGAAGGCATCATGCCGTGTGAATCGGCAGAAGGATCTGACAATGGAAGTCAACATCGGGACAGGGAATTCGCTGAAGGTGGAAGCAGTACGCGCAGTCTTCGGAGCAGCATTTCCGGAAGATGACATCGAGGTAATTGCCATCGACGTTCCCTCCAGAGTGCCAGCTCAACGTGTCATGTCAATCCACAGGCTGATTCCTATTACGCCTCTTCTTAGGTTTTTTCTTGACATTACAGCTATGGATTCATAGAATGCGTAGCATCGTAAGAATGATTGTCCGGCAAGAGGGAGATTTTGGGTAACATAGTGAGTTAAAAACCTTAAGGGAACTATGCTTGAATTAAAGTTTATCGCATCAATCGCTGAACGTGATATTGATCTTCTTGTCATGGAGGAACTGTCAGTAAGTGCTGAATTCCGTGAATGGTTCTCATCACGTGCATTTGGTGAACCCATATACGAATCTGAAATTGGAGCATGGCACTCTGTCAGTGATGCCCAACTCGGTGAGTCCGATATTGTCTTTCTTTTTAAGGCCATAGACGGACCGAGAACCGCAATCCTGATTGAAAATAAAATTGACGCTCCGCCACAGCCAAAGCAGGGCAAACGCTATCGTTTGCGCGGAGAAAAAGGTCTTAAAGAAGGATATTGGGAGCAATTTAAGACTTGTGTTATTGCACCTGCCAAATACCTTAATTCATCCAAGCACTCAGAGAGTTATGATGTAAAGGTAAGTTACGAAGAAATCTTGGCTTATTTTCAATCTCGACGTCCTCGAGATGATAGGTTTCCCTACAAGGCTAGAATCCTATTAGAGGGTATTGAGCAAAATCGTCGCGGGTATCAGCCTGAATATAACGAAGAAATAACGAAATTCGTTTCAGACTATTTTTCATTTGCTTCAGAAGAGTACGCACACCTTCGTATGCAGCAGGCCAAGCCACGCCCAGCAGGGAGTACATGGGTAATGTTCTATCCAGAATCACTACCCAGAGAAATAAGCTTTATTCATCAATTAACAGCAGGTTTAGTAAAGGCGTTCTTTAATGGGCAGGCTGAATCCTTTGATGCTTTGCAAGGGAAATATGGTTCAAGATTACCAGAGGGTGCATCTATTGATGTGGCTGGAAAATCGGTAGCCATATCTTTGGAAGTCCCAAAAGTTGATCCTCTGTCAGTTTCTTTCTCGGAACAAATAGATAAGGTTACGGAGGCGCTGCAACAGTTGTCAGTATTGGCAAAATTGGTGGCCACGAATGACGGCATTTAACAAGGCGTTGCACCAGACGGAAATTCCTCTTCGTTCCATTGCCGCTGCTGAACTCAATCGTTAGACTCACCCATGACCTGAAGGTATCATACCATGTGAATCGGCAACAGGAGCAGGCAATGAAGGTCAATGTCGGAACCAGGAATTCGCTGAAGGTGGAAGCAGCGCGCGCGGTCTTCGCCGCGGCGTTTCCAGAAGATGACGTCGAGGTGAACGCCATCGATGTGCCATCCGGTGTTCCTGCACAGCCGTTTGGCGAGCAAGTGGCTACTGGAGCAACCAACCGCGCTCGTGCCGCCCTCCTCGATGCCGACTACGGCGTAGGGATCGAAGCGGGAATAGTCCCCTTTCCCGGATGCGATGAGCGGTTCAGCGTGCAATTCTGTGCTATCGTCGATAAAGATGAAGAAGTGACGGTTGGGCACGGCCCAGGATACACCCTTCCCAGCGGGGTACTCGACAAGCTCGATGCCGGATCTGACCTGAACCGCGAGATGAGCCGCATCTCCGGCATCGAAGAGATCAGGGAGAAGATGGGCGCAATCGGCTACCTATCAAACGGAATGACCGATCGCCTGACGATCACACGGGACGCCGTTCTGATGGCTCTTATTCCGCGCCTTAAAAAGACGGAGTAAACGTCAGCCACACCCCGCGCGAACGCGGTCCGTCAAACTCGCAAAAGAAGATCCCCTGCCACGTGCCCAAGTGAAGCCGTCCGCGCTCAACGATTACCACAACGGACGAACCGAGAAGCGATGCCTTCACATGCGCGGGTGAGTTCCCTTCGGCGTGCGTCCATGCGCTTTCGTCTGGGACAGCGTCGTGCAGGAAGGAGAGAATATCACGTGCCACTGCCGGATCGGCGTGCTCGTTTATTGTGAGTCCAGCAGTGGTGTGAGGGCAGAAGATCGTGCATACGCCGTCAATAGCCCCGATCTCTGCAATCGCTTGCTGCACCTGTGTTGTGATGTCGACGAACTGCTCGCGCTGTGTGGTGTTGACACTGATGCTCAAGCTGGGCATGGCTCACTCCGGCCGGAGAACTTCCTCCAGCTTCTTTGTTAGAACTTCCTTATCCCCAATCCCCTGCGCACGCACGATCAATTCCTGGTACTGGTCAGTCTTGCCTCCACGGGCAAGGCTGACCAGTTCTACACCTTCTTCATCAAGCGTATCAAGAACCCTGTAGATAGTCTTTCCATCCGAGTCGTGCGGTAGCTTGACTGTGATGCGCGTTCCCTCAAGCCCGATCCCAAGTGCACTTGCCAACCCATGCAAGACCTCACTTTGAGAGATTACGCCGACCAGCTTTCCGTCATCGACCACCGGGAGAAGGACAAGCTGATTGTCGATCAAGATAAGCGCCGCCTTCTCCAGCGTATCTTCCGGCGAGACAGCGAACCGAGCCTCGAAACATGCCTTCTCCAAAGGGGTTTCCCAATCGGTTACGCCTTTCAGCGCCCCTTTGGTGATGAAACCCTTGAGCGCCCCTTCTTCGTCCACAACGAGGAGGAGCGAGAAACCCTTCTCGTCCATGACCCGTTTTGCTTCGGAAATGGGAGCACTCGCCGGGACCGTCACCTGGTCGGAGCGCATGTAACGACCTACTTTCATTCCTCTTCTGCCTTCGCTTGGGCGATGATCTTCTCCTGCAGGTTCGCAGGAACCTGTTGGTACTTGAGGAACTTCATCTGGAAAGTCGCGCGCGCTTGAGTTAGCGATTTCAAGTCGAGGGCGTAGCTCTGCACCTCGATCAGCGGCACTTCAGCCTTTATCGTGGTCATTCGACCCGCAAGCTCCATCCCCAGGATGCGTCCCCGTCGCCCGTTAAGGTCACTGACAATGTCACCCGTGTGATCCTCAGGGACGCGTACTTCAAGGTTCATTACCGGTTCCAAGAGGCACGGCCCCGCCTGCTCGAAGGCCTCATGGAAGGCATTGCGCGCCGCCAGTTTGAACGCCAGTTCCGACGAATCTACCGGGTGAAAGCTACCATCAAAGACTGTAACGGCAACGTTTGTAACCGGGAACTTTGCCAAGCTCCCCACCTCCATCGCTTCCATCACACCCTTCTCCACTCCCGGGATGTACTGGCCAGGAATCGATGCGCCCTTGATCGCGTTTATGAACTTAAATCCCTCGCCTCCAAGCGGCTCGACGCGTAGCTCAACCTGACCGAATTGCCCGCGTCCTCCCGACTGCTTCTTGTGGCGGTACTTGGCCTCCGCCTTCCTGCGGATCGTCTCTTTGTATGGGATTTGTGGCCGGTGCGTCTCTAATTCCACGTTGTAGCGGTTCTTCAACCTGTCGATGAATACGGACAGGTGCACGTCACCCATTCCCCATAGGAGCGTCTCCTTTGTGACGGGATCACGTTCCACTTTGATCGTCGCCTTGGCGATCGAGAGCTCCTTCAACGCACTACTCATCTTTTCCACATCGGATTGGCTCTTGGGAAGGATCATACGCGAATAGACTGGCTGCGGGAACGGCGGCATGGCGAACACTTCCGCTCCTTCCTGAGCGGAAATAGTGGTCCCCAAAGCAATATTATCGATCTTGCCCAAAGCAACGATGTCTCCAGGAGCCGCCTGCGGAACCCGTTTCTGCTTCACGCCGTCGATCTCGTACAGATCGCGCACGTCAATCTTGTGGCCACTTGCCGCATCGTGGCAGGTTGTTCCCTCCTTAAGAGTACCTTCAAGGACACGTATGTACGTGAGTCGCCCGAGATACGGGTCGTTATCCAGGTTGAAAACAACCGCGCGCATGGGCTTATCAGCGCTACTTGCGGGTTCGCAAATCAGGCTAATGAATGCATCTGTAAGCCTATCAAGGCCTTTCTCCTCCGATGCGGAACCACAGAGAACAGGGATGACGACCCCATCGGCGACTCCCTTGGCGAGTGCAGCTTTAACTTCGGCCGGAGTGATCTCTTCTTCCTCCAGGAACTTCATCATCAACTCGTCATCGGCAGCGGAGACCTCTTCCAACATGGAGTTTCTCCACTCATCGATCGTGCCCTGCAAATCCGAAGGAATCTCCTTCTTCGCCTTGTCGGCGAAGTAGAAGGAACGATTGGCGAGGATGTCAACCACACCGACAAATGACCCTCCCTCGCGAATTGGGAAGTCGAGCGGGGTAAACTTCCCTGCAAAACGTTCCTGCAAGGAAGCGATGAGCATAGGGAAGTCGACGTCCGCGTTGTCCATGTGGTTCACGAACACTGCGGTCGGGCGGTGAACAGCGCCTGTGATCTCCCACGCGCGTTCTGTGACAACCTCAATTCCCTTCTCGCCATTGACGACAAGGATAGAAAGGTCAGCCACCGGGACGGCCTTGTACATCTCTTCCGCAAATTCATCTCCGCCCGGGGTGTCGATAAGGGTAATTCGAGTACCCTTCACATCGAACGATCCGAACGCCATGTCAATCGAGTACCCGCGGTCTTTCTCCTCCGCGGATGCGTCGAGCGTGATCTGATCCTTAACGCCACCCTTCGTCAAAAGCGAAGTGGCGAGGGTTGTCTTGCCGGATCCGGAATGCCCCACAAGACAGATGTTCCTCGCTTGCCCCATCTGCGATCCCCCCTAAGAGTGATTGATCTGAATCCCCGCAAGAACATGCCTGCAAGAGAACTCCCAGGCAGTATACCAATGGGAATGAGCAATAACAACATCGCAGACTGTCAGAGCTTGCGCCATCGCCGCTGCAAGATTAACCTTTATGGTGGGTTTGTTATGGCGAGCAACTTGAACGTGAGCCATCGAGGCGGAAAGCTGTCTCGGTGGTGCATCATTATTCGCGTGATGCATCCCTTTTCCCTTCGCCAATCTCCCCCTTTTATCGACTAGGAGGTAGTAATGACGACCAAGCTGCTACTGGGCGACGAAGCCCTGGCACAGGGTGCTCTGGACGCCGGCCTCTCCGGCGCGTATGCGTATCCGGGGACACCATCCACAGAGATTACTGAATACATTCAACGTCGCGTGCAGGCAAAGAGTAGCGACGTGCACTGCCGCTGGTCCACAAACGAGAAGGTGGCGCTGGAAGAGGCAATTGGGATGAGCTACGCCGGGAAGCGGGCCATGGTGAGCATGAAGCATGTGGGGCTGAACGTCGCCGCCGACCCGTTCGTCAACGCGGCGATTGCTGGCGCGAATGGCGGCCTATTGATCAATGTGGCCGACGATCCATCCATGCACTCCTCGCAGAACGAGCAGGACTCTCGGTTGTACACAGATCTCGCCCTCGTGCCGTGTGTGGAACCATCGAACCAGCAGGAGGCATACGCCGCCCCCGCATACGCGTTTGAGCTGTCCGAGCGACACAACATTCCCGTCCTCATCCGGCTAACGACGCGTCTATCCCACTCGCGCTCCGTGGTGAAGCTGGGAGAGACGCGGGACAAGAACAAACTGGCTCCTCCTGCCGATCCGCGTCAGTACATACTTCTACCGGCAAACGCAAGAGGGAGCTACCTCGATCTGATTGCCCGCCAGCCGCAACTACTGGCAGAAAGTGAGGCTAGCCCGTTCAACCGCTATCAGGAGGGCTCGGACAAAACGCGTGGAATCATCGCTAGTGGCATCGCCTACAACTACGTACAAGAAGTGTACGATGGGATCTCTCCGCATCCGCTTCTGAAGATCTCGCAATACCCGATCCCAATTTCGCTGGTGCGCCGGCTGTTTGATGAGTGCGATGAGGTAATCCTCTTCGAAGAGGGGTACCCATTCATCGAAGGGAAGCTCCGTGGTCTCCTCGGCGATCGGAAGAATACGATCCACGGACGGCTGGATGGGACGGTCCCACGTACAGGTGAGCTCAATCCTGGCATCGTTGCCGAGGCTCTCGGGCTGCCACAGCCGGATGGGCTTCCCCAGCCGGACATCCTCGTAGGGCGTCCGCCTGCCCTCTGTCCAGGATGTCCGCACGCCGACACGTATCGCGCCTTGAACGCGGTCATGAAGCAATATCCGCAGGGGCGCGTCTTCTCCGACATTGGCTGTTACACACTGGGGGCACTTCCACCGCATAAGGCGATAGATACGTGCATAGAGATGGGCGCATCCATCACCATGGCAAAGGGAGCATCCGATGCCGGTCTGACACCAGCAGTCGCCGTGATCGGGGACTCCACGTTTACCCACTCCGGGATGACCGGACTCCTCGACTGCGTCAGCGAAAACGCGCCGGTGACGATCATCATCCTCGACAATCTCACTGTCGCCATGACCGGAGGGCAGGAATCGAATGCCACCAATCGCCTCGCTGCGATCTGCCACGGCTTGGGCGTAAGTAATGATCACATCAAGACGATCGTTCCGCTTCCCAAGAACCACGACGAAAACGTAGCAGTAATCGCTGAGGAAGTTGACCATCAGGGGACGTCGGTGATCATCGCCGTGCGGGAGTGCGTGCAGACACTGCGCCGGCATGCGCGCCAAGGAGGAGAAAAATGAAGAAGGACATCATCCTCGCCGGAGTTGGCGGACAGGGGCTGCTATCGATCGCTGCCGTGATCGGTGAGGCTGCAGTAAAGTCAGGTCTGTTCATCAAGCAGGCAGAGGTGCATGGGATGGCTCAGCGCGGCGGGGTAGTCCAGAGCCACGTGCGCCTAAGCGACAAACCTATCTATTCGGACTTGATCAAGGTCGGATCTGCCGATCTGATCCTCGCCACAGAACCACTTGAAGCGTTGCGCTATCTGGAATTTCTCAAGGGCGGCGGGATGCTTGTCACAAATTCGGCGCCGTTCAAGAACGTTGATCCCTACCCACAGGATGCTGAGATCGAGGCACGCATCAAAGCGTTGCCGCATCATCTGTTGATCGATGCCGTGGCTCTAGCCAAGCAGGCGGGCTCGGTTCGCTGCGCGAACATGGTCGTCCTTGGTGCTGGATCGCCGTTCATCGGCATCTCCGAGGATACGCTGCGCACAGCGATCGAGCAGGTCTTTTCCGGCAAGGGTACGAAGACCATCGAGACCAACCTCAAGGGATTCAACCTGGGCCGAAACGGGGGTAACAGGATTGAATGATTGAGCGAGTGAATGATTGAGTGATTGAACCTCTTGAGCGAGTAATAACGAGTTCCCCACGTCTCCGTGTCTCCCTTTCTCTCCCGATCGCTCTACGCCAATTTTCCGCCGTGCCGGTAGGGGCGCTTCTCGTTGTAGGCCATCTTCGCGATGAGCGCCCCTTCGATGTTCAGGTTCTCCCCACCCGCGAAGTCCAGCAGGCGGATCACTACATCGGCCAGCTCTTCCTCCATCTGAGAGAATCCGGGAATCTTCTCGCTCTCCGGGTTACCGCTGCGGTAGGCTTCCATCGCCTCAGCAAGCTCTGTTACCATCAGCATCAACACTTCACCCACTGGGCGCGGGCTCTCCCACCACCCGTGTTCTACAGCAGTTCGGTGCACTTCCACCTGCATCTGACTAATCTCCATCGCTTGATCTCCTTTTGTTACGTGTCTGCACAGGGTAGCATCTGCGCGATACTTGTCAACCGCCGGGGTTGCTGCTAGGCTTGAAGTGATCGATCAATGAAGGAGGATCAGATGAAGAGAGGAAGAGTGTTACTAGCCCTGTTGCTTGGCGTCGCTCTCGTTGCAAGCCTGACGCTCGTTGGTGTTGGAGATGATGCAAATACTGGGGTATTGCGTGTTGGAATCTTCACCGATCTGCACGCACACGACACCGATTCGCCCGTCGAGGGCAAGGTGATGACAGTCTACCCAGAACGTCTGGGGGCTTGCGTCGATGCCATGAACGACTGGCCAGCGGACCTCGTCATCCAGCTCGGCGACTTCGTGAATGGAGCCTACGTCATGGGTGAAGACCTAGGAGATTCAGCGCGCATCGTGGACATCCTCGATCAAGCGGATGCGCTCTATGCCAAGCTCGATTCTCCACGCTACTACGTGCTCGGAAATCATGACATGTACGACCTGTCCAAGGAGGAGTTCCTCGCGCACACCGCTGCCACGGAAACGTTTACGAGCTTCGATGCCGGTGCCTACCACTTTGTCATCCTCGATGCGCAGTATGACAAGAATGGTGAGGATCTGGGGCATGCTTTCTGGGTTGTACAGGGCAACATCCCACAATCTGAACTTGATTGGCTGGCAAATGACCTCGCCGCAACGGACAAGCCGACGATCGTCTGTGTGCACCAACGCCTCGAAGTTGACAAGGACCTCCTCTCCGGCGGCCCGCAGGTATTGCACAACAAGGAAGTTCAGAAGGTGATGGAGGACTCCGGCGTAGTGATCGCCGTCTTTGAAGGGCATGATCACGAGAACGACCACACGGTGATCAACGGGATCCACTACGTGGAATTCGACCAATTAAGCGATGCGCACAACAGCGCTCCCTCGTGGGCGCTTGTCACCCTCGACCCGCAGGCGCACACGATCACGATCGTGGGAGCAGGCGATCAGGATGATTGGGAGGTGTCGTATGAGTTGCCTTCAGCCACGAGATAAGATACGGATAGATATCATGAGATCTACGAGAGTGTCGGTTATCATCATGTTCTTAATTCTTTTGCCTTTCTTATTCAGTTGCAGCAAGGAACACGGGAGTTTCTCGTTGTCTCTGTCATCGGGAGGGCTATTTGTCGACCAAGGAAACAGTAGTTCTGTTTCCGTGACAGCATCTCGCTCCGGCGGATTTAAGAAGGAGATTGCTCTTTCAGTCACCGGTCTGCCAACGGGAATTGATGCCGACTTTGCCGATAGCCGAGTAACTGATACACCCTCCGTACTCACCTTGACAGCGGCAACCGATGCACCTATCGGGACTTATGATCTCAACATCACGGGAAAGAGTGGTGGAGTGTCAGCAGTCACCAGTCTCAAACTTACTGTAGTCTCTGGAAATAACGTAGCCACTGGCGTCAGATTAATTTCTGAGGCGATGGAAGATGCATCAAGCACAGTACTAGAACACGTTGCCAGCGTGATGAAAGAGCGCGTCATCAGCTACGGGATTACCAATGTGCAAGTAACGCCTCTTGGCAGCAAGCGGGTAGAAGCAAAGGTATTTGGAAAGTTCAGTGATACGCAGATGCGAGACATTAGGGTTCTCCTAGGATCTAGAGGAAGAGTTGAGTTCTTAAAGATAATTGAGGCGGGTACCGCTGTTGACTCTATGCTTGTGCCAACATCGTCTACGCAGGAAGTCTTATATGATTCAAGTGGAATTCCTTACATAGTGGAATCGAAAACCTTATTGACTAGCGATTCAATAGCAAATGCTAGCGTGTTCAGCTCCGACAGTGGCGCTCCTCTTGTAAGATTGGCCCTTAGTGAGGCCGGAGCAGTTCGCTTTTCTACTCTTGCACAAGAATCGGTCGTGGGAGATGGGATAGCAATCGCTGTCGACAACGTGATTCGTTCCGTCTTGTATGTAAGCGAAGCCCTTAAGTCAGCAGCCAGTAAGGGTTGGGAACAGATACAAAGTTCTGCTGTCTTGAATAAGATCCCAAGCATCAATGATGCTCGTACGATGGCCTTGATAATCCGCGGCGGAGAATTCCCTGTAGCACTGAAGGTAATGACTTGGACTCGTTTCTAGTTTGTACTCAAAGGCAACGTAGGATGCGCTATCCGTTGCATCTTTTCAGAAGGTCACGATGATCGTCGACTTCACGATCTTTCCGACCGATGTGGGTGAATCGGTAAGCGCTTACGTCGCTGAGGTATTTGAGATCATCGAGGCAAGCGGGCTTAAGTACGAGCACCACGCCATGGGAACAAACATCGAGGGCGATTGGGACGAGGTGATGGCGGTGATCAAGGCCTGTCGCGATCGTATGCTCACGCAGGCAAACCGCATCTCGATCTCGATCAAGATCGACGAGCGAAAGGGCGTCAAAGACGGGATCGAGAAGAAGGTCGTCTCGGCAAGGCAGAAGATGGGCAATGTGAATGCGGAGCTCGGAATTCGGAACGCAGAGTGAAAAGCCGGGTGTCGCGCAAGTGATGCAAAGGAGGACTCACCACGAAGAACACGAAAGACACGAAGAATGATATTTGATGAGTTATCAAACCGCGTGATTGGTTGCGCTCTTGAGGTGCACCGAGAACTGGGGCCAGGCTTATTGGAATCGACGTATGAGCAGTGCCTTGCACACGAGCTGAAACTAAATGGCATTGCTTTTGAGCTTCAACATCCACTACCGGTGAAGTACAAAGGTATACGTCTTGACTGCGGCTACCGTGTGGATGTGCTGGTAGAAGACAAGCTGATCATAGAGTTGAAAAGCGTCGAGAGGATTCGGCCAATTCACGAAGCGCAACTGCTGACGTACATGCGACTAGCGGAGATTAAGATCGGACTTCTGATCAACTTCAATGTCATGAAGCTCAAGGATGGAATCAAGCGCTTTGTCCTTTGATCCCTTCGTGCTCTTCGTGTCCTTCGTGGTGAAATAAGAGGCTCTGCGATACCCGTCGCGAGACATGAGAGATGCGAAAGGTGTTATAGCAATTCGTAAGATGCTGCAAAGGAGATACAATGATTGCTAGTTGGGTTCGTGATTTACCGAAATTTGATCTACACGTTCACCTCGATGGTTCGATGCGCCCGGAGACGGTTATCGAGCTTGCACGTGCTCTTCCTCCTGAACGTCGCTGCGAGCCCGATCTCAATCTGCGCCAGGCTTTGATCCCACCACAGCGCTGCACGCTGGAGGAGTATCTACGCGCATTCTCGATCACAGTTGGCGTCCTTCAGAGCAAGGCTGCACTCGAACGAGCGGCCTACGAGCTGTGCGAGGATGCGGCAAAAGAGAATGTGATCTACATGGAGATCCGCTTTGCTCCGCTACTCCACCTACAAGATGGCCTCAAGCCACAGCAGGTGGTAGAGGCGGTTCTTGCCGGGATGCACCGAGCAGAAGGGATCTATCCGATCCGTACCGGCCTGATCCTCTGCGGCATGAAACATGAACCGCCTGACCGCGCAATAGCAACTGCACGGCTCGCCGCAGAGTACCTAGAGAAAGGGGTAGTCGCGTTCGACCTCGCCGGCCCGGAAAACGGATTCCCGCCGGCACTCCATCACGAGGCAATAGAGATCGCCAGAAGATCGGGCTTGCACGTGACGATCCATGCCGGCGAGGGTTGCTGTCCAGCTCACATCCGTGAGGCAATAGACCTTGGCGCCGAGCGGATCGGGCACGGTGTTTACCTGTATCAGGATCCGGACACCGAGAATCTAGTCCGCGAGAGGAAGATCCCGCTTGAAGTCTGCCCAACGAGCAACCTCCAGATCTCCGGGGTCATGAATTCCTACAGTGAACATCCGTTCAAGCGCTACCTCGATGAGGAAATACCGGTGACCATCAACACCGACAACCGGCTCATGTCGCAAATTGATGTCACCCACGAAATCGAACAGATGATTGACGCCTTCTCCCTGTCGCACGATCAGGTGAAAGAAATCCTGCTCAACAGCGCCAACGCGGCGTTCGCCTTGGAAGAGACAAGAGACTTACTTCGCGAGCAGGTCGAAAGAGCGTTCATCTGAGACACGGCAAGTCACCACTTGTCCACGCAGCACGTGCAGCGCTATGATAGCAGTGGAGGTGATTGTTGTGAAGGAGTTCTCGTTCACTATTGGAAACTGTCCGGGGAGCCTCGTGGAGATCGCCGAGGCTTTGGGAAAAGAACACGTCAACATCGAAGGGATCGCTGGATCAACCGTGCTAGAGGAAGGAGTAATCTGCCTTGTAACGGATGACCCTGGGAAGACGCGGAAGATCCTGCAAGCAGCTAACGTCGACTTCGAGGAGAATGAGGCACTGGTGCTCGATCTCACCAATCGGCCAGGGGAACTTGCGACACTGCTCGGAAGGATGAGCAGAGAGAAGATCAATGTTCTTTCCGTCTACGCGGCTGTAGAGAAGAACCAGGTCATCCTGACGGTCGATCAGGCGGAACGGACAAAGGAGATCCTCCGCATAGCGTAGAGAAAGGGGATGCATACGCTGGATACCTCGCGTAGCAATGGTAAGATGAACGCAGTGACGGGTAATGAGTGAGCAGTAACGAGGCGATCGAGCGAGGTCGATGCTGTTGATAGCTTGTTACGCCTCAACGTGGCAGACAAGCTGCACACGCTACGAAAACCAGGATTTTATGTAGCGTCGGAGCCCTGTCCGGATCCCAGACAGGCGGTCTCCGACGTTGCGCTTGTCGGCTTGCGCTATGTCTCAACGTGGCAGACAAGCTACCCCGCTACACAACTACGAAGTGCCCGAAGATCACGAAGGAGTCAAGAGCGAGGGAAGCCATATGAATTCGGAGTGCGCAACTCGGAACGCAGGCTAGAAAGGCAATACCCAACGCAAACAGACCCAGTGCTGTTCACATCCGCTCCACTCTTCGTGTCCTTCGTGCACTTCGTGGTGAATTTTCCTTTGTGTTGACCCTGCACAAGTCGTTCAATCACTGATCAGCATCGAGTGGGATATGCACCTTTCCGTACACGCCATCGTAGCCAGGGGTGATGTCCACGCTCCCTGACCTAACACGTGCGATCCCCTGCAGTATGCGCGGAGGGACACGGCCCTCCATTTCCTTCTGCGGAAGGTCAAGCAGGATACGAAATTCGTCTCCGAATTCCTCGATCAACCGCGCGTACTCGCGGGAGACGGTCTTTGTCTTCACGCCAACTCCCACAGCTTGGGATATGATCTCCTCCAGAGGAACGAGGCTGCGATAAGGAGGACGAAGACTCGGCCCGCGGTCATCCCGGCGGTCGGCTAAGTCCTCCACTCGGTGCAATACTCCAATCGTCAGCGGCTTTCCGCACACGGGACAGATGTTGTTAAGCTTCATCGCCTCGCGCGGGGAGAGGGCGACGCCGCACTTGCGGTGACCATCGTAGTGATACTTCCCCTCCTGTGGGTAGAACTCTATCGTCCCCAAGAAGCGCAACGGATCACGCGTCTTCATCGCCTCAATTACGGCGGTATAGCTGGGATCGGGAAGATCGAACAGCGTCGCCTCGCGTCCCAGCTTGCTTGGGGAGTGAGCATCGGAGTTCGAGATCAGGGTAAGGCCATCAAGAGCTGACAATCGCCAGTTCATCGGAGGATCGCTCGATAGGCCCGTCTCGATGGCGAAGATGCGCTTCGTGTACGCCCCAAAACAGTCTTCAAGGGAATCGAATCCCGAGCGCGAGCCGAAGACGGAAAACCAAGGCGTCCAAACGTGTGCTGGAATGATCTCGGCGCTCTCCTCCGCATTCCATACGACCTCCGCCAAGTGTTGTGCGGAGATACCAAGTATCGGACGCCCATCTGAGGCAAGGTTCCCGATCAAGGCAAGGTCGCGGTCAATCCGCTCCACCGCCTCAAGCGATGGGGCGAGAACGAGCAGGTGCACCTTGCGCACTCTCCCATCTTGCTTCCAAATGAGGCTAATCTCGCTGGTGAGCATGAAACGCACGCCGCCGTAGCGATACAGACCGTTCCCGTCGGGCACAAGACCTTCCTTCAGCTCCTTCAGCCACTGCGGGTGCGTGAAATCACCTGTTCCAAGCAGGTCGATTCCTTTGACCTTCGCCCAATGAGCAAGCGATTCCAGGTCCATCCGTGGACTGGTGGCACGGCTGAAACGTGAATGAATATGCAGATCAGCGATCAGACGCATCTGACCTCATTGGGACAGGCTGAAAGATCTCTGGACAGTCGACGGTGAACGACTCAACAGCAACGGTCGCGTAGAAGATGCGGCTTGAGTACTCCTGGGCCTTCACGGTGAATGCCGCTCGCTCACCTGGCTCCAGGTCGTTGATCACCACTGTCCCATCGGTGAGTCGCAACCCGTCAGCATCGTAGAACTTTGCCTTCAGCGTGACCGTTGGCAGGATGTAGGCAGACCGATTCGCCACCTCCCCCATTACTTGCACCGGGAACCCCAAGGTGAGGTTCCAAGTACGGATGAACGCCGCTGGAGTGACCTGCACATTCTTGGACACCGTCCCCGAGACACCACGATCGTCAGTGACGACGAGAGTAACAAAGTAAGTACCTTCTTCTGCGAAACGATGGACCACGTCACGGTAGTAATCATCGATGCTCGTTCCATCATCGAACTGCCAGTCGAACCTGATGATATAGTGGCCCGGTATCGTCGTGGAATGGGAGAAGAAGTGATAGTCGAGGACACTGTTCTCCCCGTCGGGGCACCATGTAAAATCAGCAATAGGCCGCACAGCCGGACCGAAGCACGATGAACTGATAAGGCCGATGACAACGATAAGCAACAAAACCAGAGTCCTCTTCATTCTTCCTCCCTCTTCTCTGCTACTGTAGACACACATCCCCCAATGAGCAGGGCTCGCTCGTCCGCAGTGGACGCTTTGTCATTTCAAGTCACACCCAGCAGATGTTCAATCGCCAGGCTCTCACAGAGCCAAGCGTTTCACCACGAAGAACACGATGAGCACGAAGGGAGCCGGAGATACAGCGCTTGATTTCATGCTTGAGTTTCATGACATGGAAGTTGATCGGGAGTCCAATCTTACTCCCAACCAATTGCTCGATCCGACAGCTCATGGAATTCCATTCTTCGTGTCCTTCGTGCTCTTCGTGGTGAGTGCTCTTCACAATTTGGCCTCCAATAAACCGAACCTAGAAGGCACTATCCACTCGCAATAACAGGGAACCATCAGATCAGTCCCTCCCAGCCAAAGAGATCGAGGTCGATTCGTCCGTCCTCACCAAACTTGATCCCCTCTTCTTGAAGCAGAGCTATCTGCTCCTTCCCCATACGCGCCTCTCCCTTGGCATTCACGACCCTCTGCCACGGAACAGGCTCATCGACTAAGTGATTTCTCAGTGCAGCCAAGGCCCATCCCACTTGTCGGGCACTGTTGGGACTGTCAACGATACAGGCAATCTGTCCGTAGGTTGCCACCATACCCGAAGGAATTTGACGCACGACATCGTAGATATCCGCATACAGTCCGGCTTTCACATCGCCTCCATTGCGTAATTGGCACAATAGGAGTAGAGTACTGTCGGAGGAGCATATGTACAACATTGAACGTGTTCGCAATGATTTTCCCGCTCTCCACAAGATGGTCTTCTTCGGGTCGGCCAGTGTGGGGCCGCTTCCACGCGTGGCGATGGTGGCAATGCAACGCTACTCAAAAGAACTACGCGTCGACTTCGCCCCAGCGGCGTGGGAGGCAGACCCTGTCGCTGAAGTTCGATCTCTGGCCGCACAACTGATCAACGCTTCCCCCGAGGAGCTTGTCGCTACGACGAGCACCTCCGCCGGGATCAATCTCCTCGCCGGAGCCATACACTGGAAGCGACACGACAACATCGTTATCAACGACCTCGAGTATCCGGTAAACGTTTTCCCGTGGCTTCACCAAGCGCACAAGCACGGACTGGAAGTGCGTGTTGTCCACGCGCACAACGGGCTGTTACCACTTTCCGAGATGATTGCGGCGATTGATCGCAAGACACGCGTCCTTGCGGTCAGCCATGTCGAGTTTGCCACCGGCTTTCGTAACGACATCCCTGCCCTCGCCAAGGCGGTCCACAAGGCTGGCGGACTAATCTGCGTCGATGCCAGTCAGTCGCTTGGGGTGCTCCCCGTTGATGTGCAGGAGATGGAGATAGATGTGCTGGCGTCAGGGGGATACAAGTGGTTGTGCGGTCCGGTAGGATCAGGATTAGCCTACATTCGCAAGGATCTAGCCGAGGGCCTTACTCCCGCAACGATCGACTATGCGGACATCACGGTTGATGCGCACGAAGCGGTGTGGAATGCTCTCGTGTCCGGGAATGAGTACGCGATGGCTGAGGCACCCCTGCAAGGAGACGCACAGCGGTTCCAGCCTGAGGGTCTATCACCAATCGCAATCAAGGGCCTCGCTTCCTCGCTTTCGTACATACTTGACCTTGGCAGCGAGTCAATTGAGGAGAGGATCACAGAGCTGGTGGACTATCTGATCGAACGGTTGAGAGCGGCCAAGATCGGTATCCTCTCTCCTACAGCACCCGAGAAGCGCGCGGGGATCGTCACGGTCAGCGTTCCATATAACCTGTCGAAGCCCAACGATACGCATCGCCTGGAACAGAAACTGCAGAACGCGCGGATTGTCGCCCACCCTCGTGGAGGGGGTCTGCGCCTGGCAGTTCATTTCTTCAACACGGAAGAAGAGATCGACCTTGTCGTCGATTTTATCGGCTCTTTGTCATCTAGAGTGGGTAGCTAAGGGAAAAGCCTGAAGCGATAAGACTCTCGCACAGGCACAGATTGTTTCACCACAAAGGACACGAAGAGCACGAAGGAGTCAGAGGCACTGCGCATAGGTCATCTTCAACAATCCTGCACACAGTTTTCGCTCTTGTCCGATTAGACGGCTCATCGAATTCCATTCTTCGTGTCCTTCGTGCTGAATGCTCTTTGACCTCCGGCCTTACTTTGCAACCGGGATCTGTCCTCCGCGAACCCAAATTAGAAGTCACGATTACCGACTCGAACGACACGGAACCATTTAATCGCCAGCCTGTAGGCGACATCAGCGTGTGAGCCAGGCACGCCGATCGGGGACTTCCTTGCCGCTCTGTTGACAGACTGGACAGTAATAGGTGCGTGTGTTCGCATAGCGGATCTCGGCGATCTTCGCCCCACAGACCAGACATGGTTCCCCGGTGCGTCTGTATACCTTTAGGAAATCACGAATGTCATCAGTGAACAGGCTCTTGCCAATGCGTTTGCGAATCTCTCCCATCGCCTCGCTCAGGACACGCACGATGGCCCCATGCAACCGCTCAAGATCCTCATCCGATAGCGTGCTCACATAGCGCACTGGAGAGATACCAGCGGCAAACAGAATCTCATCCGCGTACGCGCTCCCGATTCCAGCGATCGCTCGCTGATCGGTGAGGAGCTTCTTTACGTGGCACCTGCGCCCACGCGCCATCTCCGCGAGCACCTGCACGGTAAATGCACGGGAGAGCGGTTCCACCCCAGCATTCGCGATCCCACTGACTTCCGCCGGATCGGTCACAATATACACCTTGACGAGCTTGATCGTTCCATTCTCGATCAAGCGAAGATCTTCCCCATCGACAAATGTAATCTGCAGCCCAGTTGCTTTGGTGATCTTCGTCTTGCTCTTGCACAGGACAAACCGGCCACCAAGCATGAGGTGGGCAACAACGTGGAGTTTCGGTTCCACAGTGAGAATGAGATACTTGCCACGGCGAGCAACGCCGGAAAATGCCCTGCCATTGACAGCATCGAGTGGTGGAGCCGTCGTCTTCAGGATTCCAGGCCGCAGCGCGCGTACGCTCACAATTTTGCGGCCCAAGATGCGTCCCTCTAGCGCCTCCTTCAACGTCTCAAGATCCGGCAATTCAGGCATCTTCCCCCTTCTTAACGAAAGCAGGTTCTACTGCCTCATTATCTCAACAAGGAAACAAATGGGCAACCCGCTCGGGACAAGTGTTGTTGGTAACGGTTCTCTATCGTGGTGATGGATGGCCTTGCCTGCCAAACGCACAACAAGTATTCTAGTGATGCTCCTGTCAAGATACGTGAGTGCTGATACACTTAGGCACAAGCAGCAGAGAGTACAGTGTGAGGAGGAGCAGATGAAGAGAACTCTGATGGTTTTCTTGCTCATCGGTGGGGCGTTTGCCATATCGCTGTGTGGAATGTCGCGAGAGGTAGTGCTAAATGAAGTCGCCTGGGCGGGGAACACAAGCGACCCAACCGCGGAATGGATAGAACTATACAACACGACCGATCACATCGTAGATCTCTCCGGATGGCGCCTGGTATCATCGGACGGTGCTCCAGACATCACTCTAGCAGGAACGATAGCTTCCCAGGGATACCTCGTTCTTTACAGATTGGGTACGGAGGGAGGAGACATTGCAGGGAGAATCTACTATTCGGGTGCTCTTCGCGATGGAGGTGAGAGCCTCCGCCTGATCAATTCCGCAGGCAGCGAGGTTGACAGTGCCAATCGTCAAGGTAGCTCGTGGCCAGCAGGCAAAGCGGGCGACGTTCCCTACACGATGGAACGCATCGACTCACAAGGATTAGACACCCTAGACAACTGGGCAAATGCGCACAACATGAGCGATAACGGCCTATTCTTCGGCACACCCGGAGATAGGAACTCCGTCTCATACACATCCCCGCAAGCCACCTTCTCCTTCAACCCAGATCCCGCACATCCAGACGAGCCGGTCCTATTTACTGCCAATGCCTCTCTCGACGCCAGTAGCAAGATCGCCTCCTACGCGTGGGACTTTGGAGACGAGGCGGTCGGGCGCGGCCAGACGTTCAGCCACACCTATGTTCAGACCAGAAGCTACTCAGTGCTTCTCACCTTGCGCGACAACCACGGTGGTGACTCACACGTGGTGAAGAATATACGCGTGATAGTAAATGCACTTCCACGTGTCGACTTCAGCGTGCGCTCGTTGGCAAGCAAGCGCATCTTGCAGAGCCTCGATCCTCTTCAGTTCATAGATGAGTCGTATGATCCCGACGGAAAGATTGTCGCCTGGGCATGGAATTTCGGCGATGGAACGATGAGCACAGAGCAGGCACCTTCCCACACGTACATCGGTTGTGGCACCTACATCGTGCGCCTCGATGTCACGGACAACGACGGTGAGCACTCATATCAGACGCAGCCATGGAAGATAGAGTCAATCGCTCCGGTCGCATGGTTCACCACCTCTCCAGAGTGCCCGAACGTTGGCAATGAGGTCACGTTTGATGCGATAAATTCATTCGATCACGATGGGATAATCGTACGCTACGATTGGGATGTAGATGGGGATGGCAGCGCGGACTACACCTCATCTCTTCCGTCCGCTTGCTTCTCCTTCCAAGAGGGTGGTGAGCACGCCATGTCGCTTCAGGTAACGGACAATTGCGGAGTCGTCTCGCTTCCATACGTCAACCACGTCATCTTGAACTATCCCCCCGCGGCTGCGTTCCAAGTCTCAAACTTCTACCCAAAGCAAGCCAAGGTCGTCCAGTTCACGGATCAGTCACACGACGATGATGGGACGATAGCATCCTGGAAGTGGGACTTCGGCGATGGCTCATCCGCAAGCGAAGAGTCTTCGCAGCATGCATACGGCGAGGCAGGAGCGCACACCGTAACCCTCACCGTAACCGACAATAAGAACTCACAGACGGCAATCTCCTCGCAGATCACGGTCGCGAATATCCCACCCACTGCTCACCTCGCCGCGAACGACAACGAGGGGAAGAGCAATGTGAAGACGAACGATACGGTGACCTTCGACGGATCGATGTCGCACGACGACAGGAATCCGGCACGAACAGGGAAGATCGTCTCTTATCAGTGGGACCTTGATGGCAACGGAACCTACGAAGAAGAGACCGATTGTCCCACAATCACCTACAGCTATCCCGACAATGGAACCTACAAGGTCAGATTGCAGGTAACAGACGACGAAGGGGCCACGGGTCTATCAAACCAGGTGACGATCATCGTCCACAACCGACAACCAAACGCAGGCTTTACTAAATTAGCCGATGTACCGACCGACGCCGATGAGGTCCTGTTCATTGACGCATCGAGCGATGCCGATGGAACGATCTCCTTGTGGGAGTGGAGCTTCGGAGATGGAACGAGTTCAAACGACAGCAACCCTCACCATAGTTTCCCCGATGATGGAACCTACGAGATCAGCCTCATTGTCACCGATAATGATGGAGCCCAATCGGCGCCGTACATAGGACAGATCACGGTAACAAACGCAGCCCCATTAGCGGAATTCGACATTCCGATGGGCGCATCCGCGGGAAACCCTGTAACGTTCAATGACCGCTCATATGATCCGAGCCCAACGGGAGAGATCGTACACGTTGCATGGGACTTCGGGGATGGGACATTCTGTCCGGGAAGTGTCGATGGATGCGATGGCGGAGACGTACATAATCCCGTCCATGCCTACGCTATCGCCGGCACGTACACTGTGAGCCTGGTCGTAATCGACGATGATGGAGCCCTCGATACTGTCACCCATACGCTCACCGTCGCAGAGTGACTGATCGCTAATTAGCGCGGTGCCTTGTCGTTTCAAGTGGGTAATGCCTTCTAATTTCGGTTCGCACAAGACGGATGCCAAAGAGCATTCACCACGAAGAGCACGAAGGACACGAAGAATGGAATTCCCTGAGCTGCCGAATCGGGTAATTGACTGTGCACTTGAAGTACACCGGAGACTGGGCTCAGAATTGTTGGAACCGAGCTATGAGCAGTGCTCTTACCCCCTTCGTGTCCTTCGTGGTGAAACAGCTTTGTGCCTTGGTGAGAGTCGCGTCGCATCACGCTTTCTCTTTGGCTGTGCACTCCAGACAGCGAAGAGCCTAATTCGCCAGTCGATAGCCGAAACCGCGCACCGTAAGGATGAACTTGGGGTGGGAGAGATCATCCTCTAGCCTCTTGCGCAACAGATATACGTACTTTTGCACATCCTGGGAAGTAGCGTAACGGTTATCCGGCCACAGTCGAGAAAGGATCTCCTGGCGAGAGAATACCCGTCCGGGTTCCGAGGAGAGGAGCCCAACTAACGCATATTCCTTGGGGGATAGGGCTACTTCCTTCCCCCTCAAGATGGCTACCTTGCGCGTGTCATCGATCTCCAACAACCGTTGCTCCACTGCGGGAGATGAGCGGCGCAATACCGCTTCGATGCGCGCTCTTACCTCGACAAGCTTGAATGGCTTAGCTATATAGTCATCCGCCCCTCGGGAGAGCCCGCGTACCTTGTCGGCTACCCGCCCGTACGCGGTAAGAATGATCACAGGGCAGTTGCTACACATGCGGATCCAGTCGAGAACCTCCCATCCATTCATTCCAGGAAGCTTGACGTCGAGCAAAACAAGATCGGGGAGCGCTCCAGGGAACATTCGAACGAGCTCCTCACCAGTCGAGGCACTGCTCACATCATATCCTTCAGCGATCAGAGAGGAAGAGAGGATCGTGATGATGTCCGGCTCGTCTTCACAGATCAGTATCCGCATCGCTGTTCTCCTTCTCGTCTTCTTCGGGTGCACCGGCCGGCAGTGTGATCGAGAACGTGCTTCCCTTGTTCTCACCTGCGCTTCTCACCCAGATTGCACCGTTCATCTCATCCAGCAGCCGCTTGACGATAGACAGGCCAAGGCCACTTCCGTTCGCCTTCATCTTGCGCGCTCTGTCTGCACGGTGAAACTCACCAAGAACTAATTCTTGCTCCTCCTCACAAATGCCCATCCCCGTGTCCGAGATCACAATCTTTCCCTTGTCTTGGCAACTGGAAACGGAGACCGTGATCTCTCCTCCGCTGGGAGTATAGCTGATGGCATTGATCAGTATGTTACTGATAATTTGCATTACACTGCCAGCATCGGCATAGGCGGCCACCGGGTTGGGCTCACCGCTAAGCTCAATCCTGAGTCCCTTAGCAGACGCCTGTGGGGACAAGAGATCTACCGCTTTACGTGTGATTTCGCTCAGGTCAATTGTCAATAGTGAGAGATTGCTCTGCCCAGTATCGATACGAGAGACACTGAGTAAATCATCAAGAAGCTGCGTGAGTCTCTCAAGCTGCTTTTGGATACGCTCGATCTTCTCATTCTGGTCGACACGCAGTTTCTCCTCTGACAGGAGGTCGATGAATCCACTGATAATCGTCAACGGGGTGCGTAGCTCGTGCGATGCGACAGACAGGAAACGCGTCTTCTCGTGACTGAGCCGCTCAACCTGCGCAGCATAATCCTGCAAGCGTTGCAGGTTGTGGTTGATCTCTGTCACATCATGCCCGGCAATCACCCAACCATCCAGGGCACCATGAGTATCGTAGCGAGGTCGACCATACCACTGGATGGCCCTCTCTTCGCCGCTCTTGCAGCGAATCACCGTCTCGAACCGCTGCGATCCACGCTCTTCGATCCGAATTTTATTCTGTCTCTGCCGAATCTCTGCCCGATGTTCAACATCGGGGTACAGCCACTCCCAGATCCTATCGTTTCCCACTACCTCTTCTCGCGAATAGCCACTGATCTGCTCCGCTTCATCGTTCCACAGGATGATATCGCCATTCTTGTTGGCCACATTAATCCACACACCCGCCGTCTTGATGAGCTGCTGGTTGAAGCTGTGCAATCCCCGCAACTCCGCAAGTGCCTCCTTCTCCCGCGTCACGTCACGCAGACACCCAACCGAGCCCTGGAACTCCCCGGCATCATTGATCACCGGGACAGCGATGATATGTGCCCAGAACGGCGTCCCATTATCTCTCACCAAGCGAGCATCGTAGGCGCTACGCATGCCGCGCATGCGCTTACGCTGTTCGGAAGCGAGAAGATCGCGAGAATCGAGGGGCGTCCAGAAGGAATAATCGTGTCCTAGTATCTCTTCCTCTGGGCGACCAAATAACTCACAGGCCTTCTTGTTCAATCGTGTCATCCGGCCATCCGCATCCAACACGACAACGCCCTCTCCCATAACATTGAGTATCCGCTGCAAATCTTCGTTTACTGTCTGCAGGTCTCGCTCCATTCTCTTGCGAGTGGAGATGTCCACCGTGTGCACGAGAACCAGGTCGGGCGGGACAAAACCGGTCGTCACTGACAGTGTGCGCACTTGCCCCGTGGTAACAAAACGATACTCCATCTCCCCCTGGAGAGTGCCACGCGTTATGTAGCACTCCATCATTCCTCTGCTGATCTCAGGACGATCTGCGTACATCTCGCTTGCAAGCTTTCCCAGGTAAGAAGATATCTTTCCGTCTGTCATCTCTTCGATAGCATCATTGTATTCGAGAAGTTCAAAGTCGCCATCGACGTGTCGCCAGGTCATAGTTGGAAGTGGACTCCCCTTGTACTGTGCACGCCACTGCTCGCGCCCCAGGCGCAGTTCGTCCTCAATTCGTTTCCGCTCAGTGATATCACGATTAATAGACAGACTGGCTAATCTGCTGCAGTAGGTTATCGGTACCTCTACTACCTCTTCCCATCTTTCATGGCCGTCCGAACAGATCCTGCTTATCACGTATCGCGCCGTGTCTCCACGATTAAGGATATTCTCGATTGTATCCAAATTGGGCTCAATGCGTTCAAGCGAGAAGTCTCTGAGGAGATCCTTCCCGATCAGATCTTCGCTTCTGCCGCCGACACGTTGCAGCGCTTCTCTGTTCGCCTCTACAATTCTGCGGCTGCCGTCATCATCCCACAAAGCCACATAGGCGGCGTCTCCCAGCTCCTCAAACATGTGCTGGAACATGGTTTCGCTTTCCCGTCGAGCGCTTTCGGCGTGCACAAGCACGGTGACATCGCGGTCACCCCCATAGTAGCCAGTGATCTTGCCGCCTGCCGAGACGATAGGAAATCCAGTCGTTTCCAGAATAACGGTAGCTCCATCCTTACGCACATTACGGTTGCGAAAACTGAGAAACGGCTGACCGGAGCCTATCGCCTCCATGCCCAGCTTCTGCAATCTCTCTCGATCCTCGGAATGGAAAAAAGCGTAGAATGGACGGCCAATCATCTCCTCTGGTGTGTAGCCAAGGATCTCTTCCACGAGATCACTGGAGAAGGTATACCTACCCTGCATGTCGATCCGCCATACCCAGACACCGAAGTCGACAGCCAGGTCGTGGAACTGCGTGATCTGGGAGCTAGAATCTCTCTCTATCTCCTCCAGTCGCCGACGTAGCTCGGCGTTCTCCCACTTGAGTGCAGTATTTTCATTTGGAATCGACATATCGTCCGTAACACAGTTACCCTTGCTGAGTGTCTTGGCCCTCGGCAGGGCCGCCCTTCATCTGATGCTCTCGGCGCAGGAATGTTGGGACATCGAGATCCTTACCAATTGTAATCCGCTCCCGATGCAGCGTTTTCTTCTTGCTCTCGCTACTCTCGTCACTTGCTTCACCAAAATCCGCGGCGATGACAGTTATCTTGATCCCATCTGTGAATCCGTCCTGCACAACGGCACCGAAGACAAGATCGCACTCTGTGGCCGCAGTACGCCGGATGAGGTCCGCAGCAGCGGTCACCTCGCCCAATGTCATGTCACTGCCGCCGGTGACGTTCATAATCATCCTGCGAGCGCCACGGATCGATCCTCCTTCCAGAAGAGGATTTGTTGTCGCCAACTTGGCCGCAGTGATAGAGCGCTGCTCACCATTAGCCGTCCCCATCCCCATCATCGCCTCTCCGGCTCCGGAGAGGACATTGTTGATATCGGCGAAATCGAGATTCACCAGACCACGCACCGTAACGAGATCCGATATCCCACGTACACCCTGATGGAGAATTCCATCCGCGATCTCAAACGCCTTGGTCACCGCCAGTCCCTTGGCAGCAGTCTCCAGGAGACGATCGTTGGAAATGGTAATCAGCACATCGGCTGATTTGCGTAGTTCAGCGAGACCGCGCTCCGCGCGCTCCGCGCGTACGCTTCCTTCAAAAGTGAACGGTTTGGTAACAACACCGATGGTCAGCGCTCCGCTTTCCTTAGCAATCTCCGCGATAACGGGTGCGGCACCGGTACCCGTCCCTCCGCCAAAACCGGCGGTAATGAAAACGAGATCCATCCCTTTGACGATAGAGCTTAACTCCCAACGTGAGTCAAGAGCCGCCTTTCGTCCCTTGTTCTCATCCCCTCCAGCTCCTCTCCCACCGGTAACATCGGCCGCTAGTTGAAGGGTCTCATCAGTGTGGGCGATCCCCAACACCTGCTTGTCCGTGTCTACAGCGATCAGCCTGACACCCTGCAGCTTCTCCTTCTTCATCCGGCTAACCGCGTTTACGCCTCCATCGCCTATTCCCAAGACGACAATGCGTGCATTCGTCCCTGGCTTCCGCTCGTCCTCCCGTGCCTGTTCAACAAGCGGTGGCTCGCCGATCACGACCTCCCGCAGGCCAATGACACTCCCGACAGCAGTTTCGAGCTTCGCCTGCTTACGCAGGCAATACTCCTTCTTGAACTCACTGTCCACGGATATCGTCAATCGATCGGCGGAAAGAGAAATCGCCTGCACGTCCTTGGGAAGACATGCGCGCAAGATGCGGTCCTGCAACGTTCCCAGGATCTCGCGCCATTGATCGCGAAGACCGTCGTTGCGCATATCATCGTTTGAGCGTTCTTTATCGGACATTCTCTCTTCTCCTGATACCATTCTCTACGGATAGGCAGGAAAAGTCAATAAAGCAGCCATGCTTGCCGCCAGGCACGATTCATCCTGACGTTGTGGCGCAAGCGAGAAGAGTACTATGGGGAATGTGCTTAAGTGGGTACTGGCAGCATTAATCGCCGGGTTCATCGGCCAGTTTGTTCGCAGCCTTGCCCTGCGCATCATCGAGCGACACAAGAGACGCGCTTCTTCGCAAAGAAGCTCGTCCTTCTCTCAATATTGCTATCAAGAATAGAGTAGGACAGGAAATTGAAGATTAGGGAAGAGAGTAAGAAGAAACACGCGAAAATTGGAACTGAAAAGGAAGAGAAAGCGTTCAGGCTGATCCGTACGCATCAGGATCAGCCCTCAGTCGCATTGTCGTTATTCTTTCTCTTTGGACGCAGCTACGATTTCCATTCCGTTGTAGTAGCCGCAGTGCGGGCATACGCGATGCGGAAGTTTCAGCTCGTGACAGTGAGGACATTCCATCGAAGCGAGCATGCTCCCGCCATAGTGCGTGCGCCGCATACGCCCCTTTGAGCGCGAAGTACGATACTTGGGGACCGCCATTGTTCCTCCTTAATGCTCAAAACGAGCCCTGCAGAGTTTCTTTAAGTAGGGAGAAACGCCTTGCAGAAGTCGATTTCCAATTCGATAACATACAGAGTTTAGCCGCTCTGGGCAGGCGATGCAAGGTCGAGGATGAACGTCACCGGGCCATCGTTTATCAAGTCAACTTCCATGTGCGCACCAAATACACCGGTCTGTACCGGTACCCCTGTCCCTCGCAGCGCACCCACAAACAAAGCAAACATCTCCGCAGCATCTTTTGGAAGGGCTGCACGGGCAAAGCTCGGTCGACGCCCCTTCTTTGCGCTCCCATACAAAGTAAACTGCGGCACAACGATGAGCTCCCCCGCAGCATCTCGCAACGATTTATTCATCTTCCCGTCTTCATCCGCGAAGATTCGTAGATTAACGATCTTATCTGCCATGTGTGCAAAGAGATCCTCGTTGTCATCGTGTGTAAAGCCAACAAGAAGCACAACCCCACACCCAATCGAGGCAACCGTCTCTCCATCAACGCTCACCGCTCCCCGACTCACACGCTGCAAGACAACCCGCACTATCAGTCTCTCTCTTCTAGCTTCTCGGCAACTTTGATCAGTTGTTCGAGGTGAGCATCGTCGAGTGTGGCCACGCGTGTTAACAGACGCAGCTCCAGGTGCTCACGACCCATCTTCGCCCGTGCATGATCGTGAAACGCCCGTTCGACAAGGTGTGATGCTTGCCGGTTCACGTTGTGATCGATGAAGTTCACGCGCCACTGTGGGAAGTTAGCCATGACCCCACGCGTAATCTCCAACAGATGCTTGAGGTGTGGCTCCCTGCTGGTGAATACCCCGTTCAGGTGATTCACCAGGTGCTGATCATCAGAGAAGAAGATCACTGATTGCGGTGAGTAGGCGAGTGCCGCGCGCCCGGCTTCGATCATGGAGCGATAGCGTGCGATGCGTGACGTAGTACGCCCGATGAGGCGCGCAATCTCCTCAATAACGTTCCCGTCCTTGTCTGTAATCGCAATACCGATCCCGGCTTCGCCCGGATCACTCTGCGCACGTCCATCGGTGTACACGAACAGCTTTTCCATAGTCTTGTGGGCCCACCAGGATTCGAACCTGGGACCGACCGGTTATGAGCCGGTTGCTCTGCCGCTGAGCTATGGACCCTTCCTCGCAATAATCGACTATAGGCCAGGGCAGAGCATCTGTCAAGAAGGCCTGCGGCCAATTCGCCACAAGACGGCGATCTGAAGGCTAATCACAACAGTGGCAACAACGCTCCCCTCGGGACCGAAGCCCCCACCGGTCAGCCATGTTTGGCCAGAGAGTGCGGAGGAGAAGAGGCTTGCTCCAACAAGACCGAACGATTCCGGGGAGTAGCCAGAGTTTGCCAGTCCGAAGACGAAAAGAAGCGAGAAATTCCAGGCGATGTGCCATCCAATAGTGTACCACAGCGACCGCAGGCGCAGCATCCCTAGCGTAAGACCGATCGAGACAAGAGCAATATTGATGATGCCAAGCATGCTCACGTTCGGGTTCTGCAAGTGCCGAGCCGCAAAAACGAGCGCCGTAATGATCGTTGCCACTGCTGTTCCCCAGCCTCGGGAAATGTTCTGAAACAAGTATCCGCGCGATTCGATCTCCTCTGCAAGCGGTCCAAGGAAAGAAGAGACAATCAGGAACCCCACACCGACAAGCGAAATGTGACCCGAGATGGCAGGTATTCCCCATGTTAGATGCAGGCAACCGCTCCCCATCATCACCAGCACGACCAGAGCGATTCCGCCCGCCCCCATGGAAAGGCCAAGGAGGAGGGGACGCCGTAGGCCGCGAGAGTGGGACAGGAGCATGTCACGCAACGTTCTGTGTTCGATAAGCCGCCAGGCCAGAACAAAAATCGCTAAGCTACTGAGCTGCGCGATCAGCAGCAGCCAAACGCGCACCTCCGGGGTGATCAACAGGTGTCCGTTGTCTGGGTCAAGGGACGGCCAACCAAAGGCAAGTGAGGTGATAGCCAAGATGGCAAATATCGGGAGGTACGCCGCCCAACCGCTCCAACTAAGCACATGGAGGGAGATGGCACGCACGATCGGCCAGACGCGTTCGGAAGCGGTTGATCTCAACAGAAGATCACTGACCTTGCTGATCGTGCTCCGATGAGAATAGGTTGTTGAACACGTACTGCTGCAGGTCTCCGAGTTTCTCCAGCGCGGCTGCGATTCGGATTCTGTACTGAATGGGAAAGGCCTCCGGACGCTTGTTCCTGATCTTCGACTCATCGATCAGCGGCAGCGGATCATTCTGCCTCTGCGCCTCGTCTATGGAGACATAGTTTAGCGTCTTGCGTGTCTTGAGGATCTCTCCGATCGCCTCCTCTGTGAGGTTGACCGCATCCGAAAGCTCCGCAAGGGTCGGGAGCCGATCAAGCTCACGTAGCAGGCGGACCTGCGTCTCCTCAATGTGTCGGTTCAGGCCCTTCATCCAATGCGGGAACTCGGCGCGCTTGATCCGGCTTCGGATATGCTGCCGGATCTCTCCCATAATCAGGTTTCTTGCGTAATCGCAGAACTCCTTCTGTCGCGAGAACTCGATGTTGTACGTCGCGTTCAGCAGACCAAGGTAACCGGCACGAAAGAGCTCCTCATGCGAGAAGCCACTGCAAGAGAAATCCTCGTCAATCGTCTCATCGATGAGGAACGCCGTCTGCTGCAGAATCTTCTCGCGGATCTTATCCTCATCATTCGGATGCGCCACCAACAGGGCAAGGAGGTCATCGATGTCTGGCTGTTGGGGACGCGTCTCTTTTACCATCCTGTCTAGAACGTCAGCTCGAATCCAAAGGAGACGAAATTGATTCCACTGAAGTCGAACGCCGCGCGTGTGTATAAACTCACACCGGAGAAGCTAACCTCTGCCCTTATCCACTGACCGGAGAACCCGGTAGCATCGAACGTGGTGAGGCTAGTCAGCGTGACGGGATCGATGGTCGCCTCGATCGCAAGGTCCTGCTCGGCGAACATGAACGTGGCGTCAAAGAGCGTTGTCGACGTAATCGTCACCTGATCACACACCGCAAATGAGAGAGCAAATCCCTGTCCGGAGAACGCAATCGGCAGAATGGCTGGTGGAGTGGTGGCAGCAAAGCTTGTGCGACTGGTGAAGCGCACTGGATCAATCTGCAAATCGAGGATGAAGTCGAGAGCACTTACGGAGAATGAGTCATCTACCGTAAACGCGGCGAGGAAGGAGAGAGACGGCTCCTCAAACCGATAGCCGATCTCCACGACCTCCTTGGAGAACCCTGTCCAGTTAAACCATGTCGTGCTGCTCGATAGCAGGCCCATGTAGTCCATCTCCAGGCGCACCAGCTCTTCCTCGAAGTAGAATCCCGAAACCACGGTCACCTTTGTCGAAGCCCCGCTCACAAACAGGAATTGCGTGTGATAAAAGAGGCTCAGTAACTCATGCGAGAACGGCGCATCGATTCCACCGAGCATATTCACCAGGTCAACGGCACCGAAGCCAGTAAGCGTAGTGATGGAGAACCCGCAGTTGATACCACTCGACAGTTTCAGAACGGTGGCGATAGTATACTCCGGCGTCTGGACCCTTCCGATATCGGAGAGGATAAGATCCGTTCCAATCTCGATCCCCACGATCTGCGCGACAACCGAGAGATCGTTCCAACTGAAGTATGGGTCAAACAGAATGTCATCACCGATCTGAACCGCCCCTAGACTCACGTCAACGGAGAAGCCCTGCGATTGAAATCCAGACAGGTCAAAGACCGTATTCGACGCGAATGTAAAGCCAGCCACGCTGAGCGACAACGATAGCCCCGACTCGATGTTGTACGACAGGGGAGGAATCGGTGTAAATGTGACATCGAGCCCGACAGTTCCTGAGAATCCCAGTCCCGATCCGGGAGGGCAACAGGGATCATCGGCCATGGCCCCTGTTGTTATCGAAACTACCAGCAACAACAAGACTGCAAAGTAGATATAGATCCGCGGCATGACAACCTCCTTAAAGCTTCAATTGGATAGTATGCAAGAGGAACTCCCAGCGCGGGGAAACAGGAGCGTGAAGACTCACGGCTTTGTCTGGTAGCAGTGGGACACATGTCAGGTACGCTATTGTCAACGATAGCACTTGACTTGAAGGCGCGCATTGTGCTACGGTAGAGAATCACTTATAGGAGGTGTGATTTATGAAGAAATTGGTTATTGGTGTTGTTGCGTTAAGCATGGTCCTGCTTTTGGGAGCGGGGCTCGCTCTAGCAAGTGAAGAATACATCGTTGCATCGGATATCCCGTGGGCCCCGTTTGAAATGGTGACCGAAGACGGTCAGTTCTTCGGATTTGACCTTGATGTGATACGCTGCATCGCGGTCGTCGAGGGGTTCGATGTCAACATCAAGAACACCGCATTTGACACGATCATCGACACGGTGAAGAGTGGCAAGGCGGACATCGGGGCTTCCGGATTTACGATTACCGCTGATCGAGCAAAGTCAATCGACTTCTCGCTGCCGTACTACCTGTCCAATCAGGCAGTAGTAATCCGCAAGGATTCAGGGCTGAACATCATTAGTGCCCTCGCCGGGCAGGGACCGACAAAGAAGATCGGTGCGCAAAACGGCACAACCGGTTTCGACTGGGCGGACACCAACGGAATTGGGACCACTGTTAACGGATACGAGTACTACCCCACCGCGGTCCTTGACCTGGTCAACAAGCGAATCGATGCAGTCATTCAGGATGAACCGGCATCGCAATCCTCGCTGGCCGCGTATCCGGAACTGCTGACGATCGCCGGCATCATCAACACCAACGAGTACTTCGGTTTCCTCGTTGCCAAGGATGACCCGAATGGTATTCTGCCCATGATTGCCGACGGCATGACGAAACTTGGTCTTCAAGTCCTGCCAACCGCCGGGGGAATGCAGAATCTGGTCGTCACCCCAGGTAGCGTTTGGGACAACCTCCTAAAGGCATACTTCGGGCCGACAAATGACCAGATCGAGGCCGCATGGCTAGTTAGCAAAGACCTCCTCCTCGTTGACAAAAACGTGGAAGCGTTCGCTGCAAAGTTCGCGGAAGAAGCGACCAAGTAAACAACGAATACTCAACTAATGGGGGCCTCGTCTGTACGAGGCCCCTATCGTTCCGTAAGGGGAGGTTCTCATAGCAGGGATTAGTGTTATCATGAAGAGCATGCCAATGCTCCTGGCTGGTGTGCGCATCAACATAGAACTCTTGTTTGCTCTATTGGTCCTCGGGCTCCTCGTCGGAACACTGGTTGCTCTGCTGCAGGTGTATGGCGGACGATTCTTCGGTACGCTTGCCTCGGGCTATGCTTGGATCTTTCGCAGCATTCCCGCGATCGTTCTTCTTTTTCTGTTCTACTTCGGACCATCGGAGTTTGGAGTCAACATTCCCCCATTCTTCGCGGCGGCCCTTGCCCTCGGTCTTCGTTCCTCGGCGTACCAATCACAGATTTTCCGTGGAGCGCTTCAAGCGATACCCCATGGACAGATGATGGCGGCGCGTTCGATGGGAATGAGCCGCACACGAGCGATATTTCTCATCGTTATACCACAGGCATTCCGCATATCCATCGCCGGATGGTCCAACGAATTTTCATCTGTCGTCAAGGATACAACCCTCGCTTACGTCGTCGGCCTCAACGAGGTTCTGCGCAAAGTCCGAATCATCACCGATCGACACTATGACCTGGCAATGCTCGCCTATCTGACGGTCGCGCTAATCTTCCTCGTGCTGACATATGCGGGAAACTGGAGCCTGGGAAGGTTAGAGAAGCGGTTGCAGATCCCTGGGCTGCAGATGATGAGAGGAGGTACGCGAGAGGTATGAGCCTACTTAAGATCGTCGATCTTCATAAGAAATACGGAAATTTGGAAGTATTGAAGGGTGTCTCGTTCACTCTCGAACAGGGAGAGACAAAGGTCGTGATTGGACCATCAGGAACGGGAAAGAGCACCTTACTGCGCTGCATCAATCGGTTGAGCCCTCCCGGCGCGGGAGAGGTCTGGCTGGATGGTGTAGAGGTGACTGATTCAAAGGCGAACATCAACGAGTTGCGCGCCGAGATGGGATTCGTCTTCCAAAGCTTCAACCTGTTCTCCCACCTGACGGCGTTGCGTAACGTGCGTATCGGTCCGATTAAGGTCAAGGGGATGAACAAGGACGCCGCAACCAAGCTGGCAATGGAAGAGCTGGAACGTGTTGGGCTGACCGACAAGGTAAACGCGTATCCGGCGCAACTCTCCGGCGGGCAGCAGCAACGGGTGTCGATCGCCCGCGCCCTCGCGATGTCACCCAAGCTGATCCTGTTCGACGAGCCAACATCGGCCCTCGATCCGGAGCTGATCGGTGAGGTGCTCACGGTGATGATCAACCTCGCCAAGGAAGGGATGACGATGCTCGTCGTCACGCACGAGATGGGGTTCGCTCGCGCGGTCGCCGATGAAATCATCTTCATGGAGAACGGCGTAATCGTCGAGCAGGGAACTCCTAGCCAGATGTTCTCCAACCCGCAGCACAAGCGCACAGGTGAGTTCCTGCATAAGATCAATGAGCTGTACGGGGAGTCTGACTAATGGCCTTCGACTGGGCATGGCTTCCCCTCTTAGCACACGGATTGATCCTGACTATAGAGATCACGGTAACATGCATTGCGTTTGGGTTTGTACTCGGGGTAATTCTGGCACTGATGAGGGTCTACGGTGGAAAATGGCTTTCCATCCCGGCCAGCATCTACATCCAGATCTTCCGGGGAACCCCCCTGCTGGTACAGTTACTAATGGTTTACTACGGCCTCCCTTCTTGGGGAATCAGCCTTTCGGCGTTCGTCAGCGGTGTTCTCGCTCTCGGGCTTAACACGGCTGCCTACCAGGCCGAGTACCTCCGCGGGGCCATCCAGGCGGTCAAGAGTGGGCAGCTCCTCGCCGCGCGATCGATGGGGATGACTATGCCGCAGGCAGCGCGCTATGTAGTTCTCCCGCAGGCGTTTCGCATCGTTATCCCTTCATGGTCAAACGAACTGATCCTTATGCTCAAGTACTCATCGATCGTCTTCTCAGTCACGCTCCTCGATCTAATGGGAGTGGGAAAGCGCATCGCGTCCCATAACTTCCGTTACTTCGAAGTGTACGTGGTTGTTGCCCTGTTCTACCTAGCACTGGTATTCATCATCACGCAACTCCTACGTCTGTTGGAGAAGAAGGTACACATCCCTGGATTAGGAGAACACGCGGAATCATAGCTAAAAGAAGGGTTATTTGCTAGGAAGTCTGAACCACTAAGATTTCTAGAGAATAGTAGAACCGGCTCACCACGAAGGACACGAAGAATGGAATACGAAAAGCTACCAAATACGAGAATCCACCACTCAATACCGCAAAGCCTGGGACCAGGCTCATGTTCTTGTTTCTGATTCCTTCGTGCTCTTCGTGTCCTTCGTGGTGAAGTCCTCTTGGCATCCGTCCTACACGCACTGAAACCATAAGGGCACCAGACACTCCGAATGACAAGCAAACAAGGAAATGGGCGCACTTTCCTCGCTTATTGGAAAGCACGCCCGTTATTCGTCCTGTTCAGCCCTTTTCGATCTCCATCTTGGATAGCACGAGTCCAGTGAGGAGCTTGGGGTAGAAGTCGGTCGACTTCTGCGGCATCTTCTCCCCGTGGTCGGCTACGCACCTTACTTCAGATGGACTTGTCGGATTAAGAAGGAAGAAGATCTGTTCTCTTCCGCCGTCCACAGCAGACACCGCCTCTTCTGGTTCATGTGCATAGGTGATGTTTCGCTGCTCCTCAAGCGCTGCAGCATCGATCCCCAATAGTCGGTCGAGGATTACCGTGTGGAGGATGGATACATCGAGGTGTTTCCAGTCGTCCGACCAGTCTCCCGTGATTAGCCGGTCCATGATCCCTTCATCGCGTAGAGTGAGGGATGCATACACTCCGCCGCTGTAGAAGCCAAAGGTGTGGTGCTCCTTTGCCGCGGCAACCCCGCGCTCCATGTCAGCAAGTGTTGAGTAACGATTGACCTCAAAATCCTCCCGCGCTCGTTTCAGGAAGGCCTCAACATCATACTCAGCTAAGGCATGAACCAAACGATGAATGGGCCGGATCGTCATCCCCGGCTCATCGATGTTGAACAGCGTCATCATCCGCGCGTCGAACGATTCGGGTGCGGCACAACGCCAACCCTTCCGTTCGCACTCCCGCATGAAGTTTACCGCCGTCTCGTAGCGATGATGACCATCAGCGATATACAGGTCCTTATCCAACATAGCTTCTCGGGCAATGGAAATCACATCTGGGTCAGTGATCTGCCATACGAGGTGACGGTTCCCAAAGTCGTCCACGGCGTCAATCGTTGGCGCGCCCACTGCAATCGCCTTCTCCAGAACCATGTCCGCCACCCGCTCCGGGTCTGAGTAGAGCATGAAGATGTGGCCAAAGTTCCCCTCGGTAGCGCGCAGCAAACGCAGACGATCTTCCTTAGGCCCTTTGAGCGTCCTTTCATGCGCGTGAACCTTTTCCGGTTCCAGTTTTCCGAGAGCGATAAAGCCTTTTCGCGTCAGACGCTCTCCACCAAAGCTGTACTCCTGGTGGTAGACGTACAGGGAGGGCACATCGTCGCGGACGAGGATCCCTTCATCAAGCCATTGCTGCAGATAGGAGCCGGCACGGGTATACACGTTGTCTCCATTTTTCTCAGGCTGTGCGACTCCCTTGATGACGCGTACGATGTTGTACGGGCTGCGCTCGTAGTAGATCTCCTGCTCCTGCTCGCCAATGCGATCGTACGGCTGAGCAACAAGATCACTCGCCTCACCGGCATGCGAGGTTGAGTAGCGAACACCGCGAAAAGGGATGATATGAGCCATGCTTCCTCCTACTGCGCCTTCGCAAAATCGATGACCGTCGCCGCCGCTTCCGCGCCGACGCGCGCTTGTGCCTCGACCGTCGCCGCCCCGATATGGGGCGTGAACGAGACATTCTCTTGGGCGAAGAGCGGATTGTCAGCAGATGGCGGTTCTACACTGTACACGTCGAGTGCAGCGCCTCCAACCTTTCCACTAGCAAGGGCAGTCGCCAGCGCATCCTCATCGATGACACCACCGCGGGCGCAGTTGAGCAGCCGCACACCATCCTTCATCTTCTCGATCTCATTCTTCCCGATCGTCGCCCCTATCTTGGGATCGAACGGGATGTGCAGTGATATGAAATCGCTCGCCATTAGGAGTTTCTCAAACGCTACCATCGTTACGATCTCGGGGAGCGGACTCTTATCAACAAACTTGTCGTAGGCAATCACCTTCATTCCAAGCGCTGTCGCCTTAGTCGCCAAAGACTGGCCGATGCGGCCAATCCCAACGATGCCAAGCGTTTTTTCCTCGATCTCGATCCCTTTGAGCGCCTTCTTCTCCCACTTCCCGCCTTTCACGGAGACAGTCCCACGCGAGATGTAGCGCGCGAGGGAGATCATATGCCCCAACGCCAGTTCAGCGACGGAATTCGAGCTCGCCGCTGGGGTGTTGCGCACGCTGATTCCCTTTCCCTTGGCGTACTCGACGTCGATGTTGTCCAGGCCAACACCGGCGCGCACGATCAGCTTCAGGTTCGCAGCTGCATCGATGACCTCCGCTCGCAGCTTGGTCGCGCTACGGATGACTATCGCATCGTAGTTTGCAATCTCTACCTTCAGTTGTTCCACGGAGAGATCGGTCTTCTCGTCGACCGTCAACCCCGCAACGCGCATTGCCGCTACCGCACTCTTCGCCAGCGGATCTGAGACAAGAACCTTAAATGTCATATTCCCTCCCTATAAGCCAAAGATGGTGTCGATCGCCCGCAGCAGACCTTCGATCTCATCGGGCTGCGTATCCCCCATGTGAGCGATGCGGAACGTCTCGTTCTTCAACGCACCGTAGCCGTTCGAGATACGTACGTTGTACTCTTCGGCCAATCTCTCGATGAGGTTAGGCACATCGACCCCACACGTGTTTTTGACGCAGGTGAGCGTCTTCGACCAGTACCCCTGTTCGGGGTAGATGTCGAAATTCTTCTTCGCCCACGCTTGCACAATTGCGGCCAGCTTCTCGTGCCTGGCAAAGCGGTTCTCGATCCCCTCTGAAAGCATCTCGGATAGCTGCGCGTTTAGCGCGAACATGTGCGGGATTGCTGGGGTTGATGGGGTCTGGTTTTTCTTGTGGTATTTGTAGATGTTGTTCAAGTTGAAGTAATAGCTGCGGGCCGGGACACTCTTTGCCCGTTCCAGTGCCCGCTCGCTCACTGCGGCGACCGCGAGGCCGGCGGGAAGGGCAAACGCCTTCTGGATACCAGCGAGGACGAAGTCGAGCTTCCACGCGTCGGTATCTATCTTCACTCCCGCCATACCGCTCACCGCATCGACGAGCAGGAGTACATCGGGATACGAATTTACGACCTCTGCAATCTCCTTGACCGGGTTCATCATCCCGGTAGAAGTCTCGTTCAGCACGAGGGTCACTGCATCGTACTTGCCAGTCCTCAGTTGCTCGTCGACCATCTCCGGCTTGATCGCCGTGTCCCATTCAATCGAGAAAGCATCGCAGGGAACGCCATTGCCCTCTGTAATCTCGTGCCAACGCTTCGAGAATGCCCCGTTCACTAGGTTGAGACACCGTTTGGCGACAAGATTCGTCACCGCGGACTCCATTGCCCCAGTTGAGGAAGAAGTGTATAGGAAGACAGGATTCTGCGTATACAACAGCTTCTGCAGCTTGGTCTGGATCTCAGCGTAGAGGTCGGCGAACTCAGGCGAACGGTGATGGATCTGCGGTGTAGCAAGTTCCTTCAGGATATCAGGGCGGACTTCCGTCGGCCCCGGCGTGAACAATCGTTTGTGCATAGCTACCTCCAGATATTGGTAAGGCTGTATGACTGACTTTACTACCACCATTCGCCGTTTTCAATGGCAAGCTATGTCTCCTATTAGGATGAGCATGAGATAGCGCCGGCAAGCCCGGGTGCGTGTATCGAATCACCTATCCTCGTGCGGCACAGTGGAAGATATGCGCCATGATTCTAATGACGACAGATGCGCGTAGTAACGCTTCCCCTTCTTACCCATGTCGATCACCTCTTCCTTTCCCCAGGTGATCCTACCATGCCAGACTCCACACTTAGCAACTTAGGTGGTACAACTTTCCAACCGCACCGCCGTCATCATGGAGAAAACCCGATAGCGAATCCCTTGGCCGGTATCTTGAAGAACACGCCTTGAAACGGGCTTGGTTTCTGTTCCGCAATTCAATGAGGAGACTTCTTTCCGCACCGTGGATTAGGTCGATCCATTCAAGGCGATTTCGAAGTTCCCGTCAAATTCCGTGTCAGCTATTTGAAATTTTCTTTCATGCCTGTAAACTTGGATTCACTGCATGATCAGACCAAGGAGACAATATGACACGCAAGTACCTATTCAAAGCGGATGATCTGAAGGCCTACGTAAGTCGTTTCCTGATGAACTTTGATGTCCAGGAGAAGGATGCGGAGGTCATGGCAGACGTCCTGGTCACTGCCGATCTCCGCGGGGTCGATTCCCACGGTGTTATTCGATTGCATACGTACTATGGAACTCGCCTTCGCAAGGGTCTGATCGATCCCTTGTCGCCCACCACGGTGATCCGTGAGACACCGGTCAGCCTCGCACTTGACGGCGGGAACGGCTTGGGACCGGTCGTTGCCCATCGGGCGATGGAACAGTGTATAGGGAAAGCGGAACACTCCGGGATTGCCATCACCACAGTCTGTAACAGCAATCATTTCGGGATCGCTGGCTATTACGCCATGATGGCCCTAAGGCATAACATGATCGGCATAAGCCTCACCAATTCCCGTCCGCTCGTGGCTCCTACTTATGGACGCACAGCGATGCTTGGAACCAACCCAATCGCTGTGGCTGTCCCAACCGGGACGGAGCACCCTTACGTTCTCGACATGGCAACAAGCATCGTTCCAATTGGCCGGGTCAAGGTCTACAGCAAATCGGGTAAGAGAATTCCTGCAGGATGGGGAATGAACAACGACGGGAACGTCACAGAAGACCCAAATGCAGTCATTGATGGTGGCGTGTTGTTCCCGCTCGGCGGCACTGACATCATGAGGGGATACAAAGGATACGGTCTTGCCGTCCTTGTGGATATCCTCTCTGGCGTCCTCTCTGGGGCGGCCGTCTCAACCGGTGTAGGAGACCCTACTAATCCGAATCGTGCAAATGTGGGACACTTCTTCATGGCAATCAACCCCGATCTCTTGCGACCCCTTGCTGATTTCACGAAAGGAATGGACGAGCTACTTCAGCAACTGAAGATGGCACCCAAGATCGCTGGGCATGAACGCATTTACATCCACGGCGAGAAGGAATTCGAACAGGCAGAGCGTTGTACAGCACAAGGTGTCCCTGTGCTTGCGCCAGTTGTCGATTCTCTCAAAGAAATCGGGGCCGAGATTGGCGTCCCGTTTGAGCTTATACCGCTGGGGACCAACACTGAAAATCGAGAAGAGCATTAGACGATTGTGAGGATCTTCGATGCTCATTGCGATCCCGTGGCTAGATGGATCTCTCCTCTTGGAAATCGGTAAAGGAGAAGGCCAGCTATCTCTTCCTGGAATGATTCCAACCGGAAGTTGCACACAAGTCATTCCCTGTTTCATGTTGAGCGCCAATTATCCTGTGCATGCGTTCGATGGCGACGCCATGTGTCGCTGGTTTGACTGATCTCGTCACGAGACTTGTGGCACCCAGAAGCTGTATATAATCGGCAGCTTCTTGTACACGAAGTGCCCGACAACCCTACTCTCTGATATAGTCACTGGTCCTATGCAGAGGGTACGCTCACTTGAGAGCAGCCAGCGTTCTCACCAGCATGATCACTGATCACCATGATCACCAAACTTGAGTGTATTATCGCCCTCTTCTTGTTATCATCTTGTTGTAGTATTCATATGCCTCAAGGAATTTCTCCTCGTGGTCAACCAACAACCCTACGAAGATCAAGTCAACAACTATGTGTTGCGCTTGTCTAGCTCCTATGGAGCTGTGCGGGAAGATGGTTTCAATCGCGTTTGTTCTCAGCAGTATGTCAGCCTTCTCAGCCAGGGGGAACTCGGGAAAGTTCGTGATTGCAATCGTAGTCGCACCTCTCTTGGCGGCAAACGCAATGGCATCAACCGTTTCTTCCGTGCACCCTGAGAGAGAGATGCCGATAGCAGCATCGCCTGGCTGAAGCGAAGCAGTAGACATGATCTGAAGGTGAGGATTGGAATACAAATTCGCGAGAACACCTAGTCGGCACAACTTCATCTGAAGGCTCTCCGCCACTACATAAGATTCACCAACTCCATAGATATCAACAGTGCGCGCATCTGCAATAGCTTGTATGGCAGCAGCCAGCATGTCTCCGTCCAGCGTAGAGACCGTTCTTTTCATGCCATCAATACTCTGCTGTAATACCTGTGCGATATACCCCGAATTCTCTCCGTGCTTGGCCCCCATCATTTGTGGGGCAAGACTTCCAACCTCTTGCGCAAGCACTATCTTCAGTTCTTTGAAGCCCGCACATCCAATCTTCTTACAGAAACGAGTGATTGAAGCCGTACTGACCCCACAAGTGCCTGCGAGTTCGTCGATCGAGCTACGTATAACCTCAAACGGGTATTCCACAACGTAGTCAGCAATTCTTGCTTCTACTGATGATAATTGTGGGTATATGCCCGTGATCCTACGTAGGACGCTCTGTGATGTTGAATTCGCCTCTCCGTAATCCTTCATCTTGGGCTCCTCTTCATCGAATATCTCTATTCTACCATACTGCCACAACGTGCGTCAAAAAATTTCAGAACTTGAAATTTTATTTCAGAAACTGTATAGTCGTTCGCGGTTCATGTGTATAGCACGAGGAAAGGGAGAGTGTATGCCACGCGAACATGTATCTGGAAGTTGGCCAAAGCACCCATGCGCGTTCCACTTCACACAATCATTTCATTCCATCTGGGGAATAATTCGCCCCAGAATTCGCGCCAGTCTTGCTGTAATCGACAGGACATACAGTTCTGAACTCAGTGTCTGTATCTCGACCTGGAAAAGTGGAGGTGAGAATCGCGCAGAGAGTTTCATAATTGAGGGGTGGCTGTAGAGTATCGGTAGAGGTCTATTTAGTAAGGAGGTTGGAAATGCGATATGTGAAAGTTTCTCTTTTGATCGTGTCTTTACTGGCAATCTGTGGAGTTGCTTATGCACAGGATTTGGCTACAGAGCAGATCCTTCGTTATGGGTGCGAAAGCGGAGATCTCGGGACAATGGACCCCGCTTTCGCTAAGTCATCGGATGATTTGCCGCTCATACACGCCGTGTTCAACGGTTTGCTGAGATTTCAACCAGGAAGCCTGAATTTCGACAATATAGAGGGCGATCTGGCCAAGAATTGGGAATGCTCAGTTGATGGTCTAGTTTGGACCTTCTACCTTCGAGAAGGAGTGCAGTGGCACGGAGGATATGGTGAATTAACAGCCGAGGATGTCAAGTTCTCCTACGACCGGGTCATAAACCCCGATGTCGCCTCTCGCTGGAGTGCAGACTATGCTAATCTGGAACGAGTGGAGATAGTCGATGCATACACCTTGGAGATGCACATCACGACACCCGATCCATTCTTCCCACTTAAAGTCGTTGGCTACCATGGAGGATACATAGTCTCCAAGAAAGCGGTGGAGGAGTTGGGGGATGATTTTGGCTTGAATCCCATAGGCACAGGACCCTTTGTCTTCGAGGAGCATAAGCCCAAAGAGAAGGTAGTGCTCGTACGAAACGAGGAGTACTTCAAAGGTGCGCCAATCATCGAGAGAATCGATTACCTCTTCATGTCCGATGACAGCACTAGATTACTCTCTCTGCAAACCGGAGAGATCGATACGGCTGGCTTTCCGTCTGATCAAGCGTGGGTGCAAGCACTAGACACTGCAGGGCTTGAGGTTGACTACAAGTACCCAGGCAATCAGTTTCATTTGCATTTCAACCTGACAGTCAAACCGCTTGATAATATATTGGTTAGACAAGCTTTGGCATACGGGATAGACCGGAACGCGTTTCTGGAATACAGAGGCAAGACCTTAGCCCTCCTAGAAGGATCCCCCGTCCCTTCCGGCTACTATGGTCACACAACCCTAGGTGTGCGCAGCTACGACTACAATCCCGAATTAGCCAAGACATTATTGACAGAAGCTGGCTATCCAAACGGCTTCTCGCTAGGCAAGGTAGTGATAAGCCCCAAAGGCGGATATCAGCCTTACATGGTGATCATTCAGGAGCAATGGCGGAAGATCGGCGTGGACATGGAACTCACAGTAGTCGAGCATAGCGCCTACCACGATCTCATTAGACAGAACACGAATCCAGTGGTCCTCTACAATGCCTCCCGGGTGCCTATTGCAGATAGCTACTTGACTCAGTTCTATTATTCAGCATCCGCTATTGGCAAACCCACAGCAGTAACCAACTTCTCACACTATGGAGAGGTAATACCGGGAGTTGACGAATTCATAGAGCTAGCACGTACCGAAGCAAACCCTGAAGTGCAAAAAGCGCTGTATGCAGCAGCACAGCGGATAATAATGGCTGATCTGCCAGCCTATCCTCTATTCATGGGGATATCCATCCGCGCAAGGCAACCCTATGTTTCTTTCCCGTACATCGCGGATCACAAATACGAGAACTTGTGGGGGGCCTATATATTTGACGAGACTACGAGCATCTTGCAGCACTAGTCTGTCATCTATGGTTCATGCACCCGTGGGGGGAGTTCCGTCTCCTCCCACTAGGTTCCTCTGTCTTACAGAGATGGTAGTAGAATTCCTACCTAGAAGGAAGTAGCTATGTTTCAATTCACGGCTCGAAGAGTAATCTGGGTGATCCCGACTATGCTTGCTGTGGCCACTATTGTCTTTCTCGTCATGCGCGTGGCAGCCGGGGATCCTGCCATAGCAATACTTGGGGAATATGCCTCCGCTGAATCCTTGGCTATGCTCAGGGCAAAAATGGGGCTTGACCAACCTCTCTGGTCGCAATACATCTCGTACATGCGGGATCTGCTTCATGGGCACCTCGGATGTTCCCTGATCAATAACAAACCGGTCGCCTCATACATTGCGAGTCTGCTTCCATACACTGCGGAATTGGCTGCAGCTGGCATGGCAATCGGCGTGATCATTGGTGTACCACTTGGAGTTTTGACTGCATTGAGGCCGCGGAGCTTAGTCGATTATCTGGGCCGGATTTTTGCCCTAGCTGGACTATCAATGCCTGCCTTTTACTTAGGGATACTCCTATTACTCGTTTTCGCGCTGAGACTACATTGGTTCCCTGTGATCGGCGTTTCAAGATCCTCCAGCTTGCTAGATGGTTTACGCGCGCTATTCTTGCCCGCTCTGAGTCTTGGGCTGATCAAAGCAGCTTTTGTGAGTCGAATGACTCGATCGACCATGCTAGAGATCTTGGGGGAAGATTTCGTGCGGACCGCTCGAGCCAAAGGTCTCAGGGAGGGGTTGGTAATCTACAGACATGCCTTCAGAAATGCTCTAATACCCGTTGTTACTGTAATCGGCATCTATATGGGGGCCTTGCTGGGAGGAGCTGTGCTAACAGAAACGGTATTCAATCGTCCGGGAATAGGAAAACTATTGGTGGGTGCGTTAAGGGAACGCGACTACCCAGTTATCCAATCAACGCTGATGATGTTCGCAAGTTTCGTTGTTATCGTCAATCTGGCAGTGGACCTCTTGTACGGTCTTATCGATCCCCGAATAAGGTACGAATAGGTCATGCCCAAGAACGCAGCCAAAACTCAGAATCGATATCGCCAAGCCTTGCGAAGCTTACGAAAAGACAAGCTGTCAACTGTCGGAATTCTGCTAGTACTGATCATTTCGCTTATGGCGGTACTTGCCCCTGTCGTAGCTCCCTACGAGCCGAGTGCACAGAGCCTGAGCACGCGCTTGTCTCCCCCAAGTTCAGGGCATTTGTTGGGAACAGACGAATTCGGACGGGATGTGCTCTCCAGGATCGTGTTCGGTAGTCGTGTTTCGCTCATCGTAGGTATATTATCGGTCGTCCTGGCCATGATCATAGGAGTCCCTGTCGGAATACTCTGCGCATACTTCGGCAACAGATTCGATCTTGCAGTCATGCGAATCGTAGACATACTGATGTCTTTTCCGACGCTAGTCTTTGGGCTCATGTTGGTAGCAGCGTTGAGTCCAAGTCTAATGAATGTTGTAATAGCAATAGCAATATCTCTCGTGCCCAGGTTCGTACGGGTTGCGAGAGGACCCGCGATTTCCATAATGAGAAAGGAATACATCGAAAGCAGCAAGGCTATCGGAGCGAGCACTGGACGCATAGTGTTCTTGCACATTCTTCCGAATATTGCCGGGCCAATTGCGATTATGGCAACACTGTGGGTCGCAACGTCAATACGGATCGAGGCAGGTCTCAGCTTCCTTGGTCTCGGCGTGCAGCCCCCTACTCCATCATGGGGAAACATGCTTAAGGCTGGCATGAACAGGATTCTCATGGCCCCGTGGATGGCAATATACCCAGGAATAGCGATCGTCATTTCGGTACTCGCATTCAATCTGATAGGAGATGGCATTCGTGACTTCTTGGATCCAAAGAAACAAATATAACCATTACTAAGCCATGACAAATGTACCGGATAAGCATTATGATATCATTGGATTCGATTTTGATGGTGTGTTGCTGGATTCTGTGCGCAAAGACCATAATTCGTGGAAGTATAGAATGCTAAGGAAAACACTCGCTTACTTCGATATTCTTGATACCAGACAGAACATGCAGAGAATCTACATGGAACACCTAGCAAAGAACATAGAGACATTCTGTCGCGATTTCGGAATCGATGAGCCGGAAACACTGTGGCAGGTAAGGGAGAAGAATCTCAGAGAAGAGAAGTATCAGGGAATACTGAGTTCCGAAATCCCGCTGTTCAGTGACGTAAGAACTGTTGAAGCCTTGAGTCGAAGCCACACACTCGCTATATGCAGCAACGCTACACAGAGAATGTTGGATTTTTCCTTGGACTATTTCAGTTTGAGCGGATATTTCTCTTGCTGGGTTGGCCGAAGTGGTGACTTCGAAGATCTGTCGAGGATGAAACCCAATCCTTATTACCTCAATAAGATGATTGCCATGCTAGACTCCACAAGTATCCTGTATGTGGGGGATCGAGAACAAGACCAGGAAGCCGCGCGCAATGCCGGAATAGATTCCTTATTGCTTTCTAGAGACGGGAAGAAAGGCGACATACAGAATCTGGATGAACTGGCTGCTTACTTGCGTTAGCGGTACGCTCTCGATCAGACGACACACTCATCAATCAAAGGAATCGCTACGTGCTCTGCAAGCCTGGTATTCCCGATAAGCACCACATCTAAGCGATTACCATATTGCTGATCCGGGGATTTGGCGTACCGCTGCCTGCTCGTTACAATGTATCGACCCGCAAAAGGAGGCAACATGAGCACAGGTTTCATTATCATCTTGGTTGTAGCATTTGTTCTTGGTTGGGGAGTACTTGCCTACAACCGACTCGTCCGCTTGAAGATTCGCGCCGAAGAGTCGTGGCACGATATTGATACGCAGCTCAAGAGGCGGTGGGACCTGATCCCTAATCTTGTGGAAACAGTGAAGGGATATGCAAAGCATGAAAGCGGGGTGTTCGAACGAGTCACCCTTGCTCGTGCCAAGGCGATCGATGCCTCGTCACCGCAGCAGCAGGCGGTTGCGGAGGAAGGGCTTAAAGGGGCGCTGAAGTCCCTCTTTGCGGTGGTGGAGAACTACCCCGAACTGAAGGCGAACGAAAACTTCATCAAGTTGCAGCAGACGATGGAGGAAATCGAAGACTCGGTGCAACGAGCGCGCATGTACTATAACGCCGTTGTGCGTGACCTGAACACGTCGATCGCCGTCTTCCCGCAGAGCATGATTGCCAACATGTTCCACTTCAAGGAACGCGAGTTCTACACCCTCCCCGGGGCAGAACAGCGGGAGGCACCGA